>OKRX01000327.1_pt1 | contig 38362 bp, 31 predicted proteins | sample 1601241 | NCBI WGS metagenome assembly OKRX01 (sample SAMEA3541500, study PRJEB24748) | human gut metagenome | biome: human gut; feature: human-associated habitat; material: faeces | place: China | collected 2012
CCCTCCACGATTGACAGTGTTTTATTTCACTGTCTCTCATAGAGGGAGCATATCAGTTTTTATTCAGGATGCCTTTTCGTATATTTGATTGTCAGTGATATGAAAGCCTATTTTTATCAGCCCTTTGGATTGACAATATCACGCCAGTCGAGATCGCCGCGGTCAAGGCTGTGGATGAGTGCTTCTGCCGTTGCGATATTGGTAGCAACCGGGATATTGTGCACATCGCACAGGCGGAGCAGGTTTGCTTCATTTGGCTCATGCGGCTTGGGACTGAGCGGATCGCGGAAAAATAAAAGCAAATCGATTTCGTTGCAGGCAATACGCGCGGCAATCTGCTGGTCGCCGCCCTGTGAGCCGCTGAGGAACCGCTGGATGGAAAGTCCGGTCGCCTCGGAGACGATTTTACCTGTTGTGCCGGTTGCACACAACGTATGGCGGCTGAGAATGCCGCAATAAGCAATGCAAAATTGCGTCATAAGCTCCTTTTTAGCATCATGGGCAATTAGTGCGATATTCATATATGCAGCTCCTTTTTATAAGAGTGTTGATTCAAAAATAACAATTATGTATCTATGATAGCAGATAAATTACATTTTATCAAGATGTTTTAACGGGATTTTCTCTCCTTCGATTCTTTTTGCGATCCGAAGATAGGCCATGCCTGCAGGACTCTCCGGCAATACAGGCTTCCCCATCGCCGCGCGATAGGTAACGTCGGGATCGTCCGGCACGATACCGATGAGCCTGGCGCCTGCACTGTCGATGACCTGATCAATATTGAGAAGCTTACGCTTTGCGACCGGTTGGGCCTTAAAACGGTTGATCACCAAAAGGACGGGGGAGAGCTCCATCGCATACAGCTCATCAACGGCAGCAGCGGCGCTCCGGACGCAGACTGCGTCCGGTGTAGATACGACGATTGCATTTTGTGCTGCGCTAGCGGCCAGTTGGAAACCCCGTTCCACACCGGCGGGCGCGTCGATAAGGATATGATCAAAAAACGCGTCATAATGAGCGACGAGCGCACGCATGGCGTCCGGTGTGAACGCCGGGGCGTCCCGCAGTGGAGCGGTGAGCAGGAAGAGGTTGCCGATAGGCAGAGGCGCCTTTTCCGGCGCACAGCGGCCCAGAATGACGTCCGCCCAGTTGTAAACGGTATTTTCTGCACAGCCGAGGATCAAATCCAGGCTGCGCAGGCCGATATCGCCGTCGATCAGAAGGACCCGTTTGCCCATGTCGGCAAGAGCGCCGCCGAGCCCGGCGACCAGGGAGGATTTTCCGGCGCCTCCCTTGCCGGAGGCGATCACTGTTTTTTGCGCCATGCGATTGTCCTCTCCTTTCTCAGCGATTTTATTTCAATAGCGTATTGCCCTCCTGTGGCAGATCCATAGAACTCTCGCTGCCAGAGAAATATTGATTATAGATATCCGCCGCGACCGGCGCGCAGTCCACGCCGGTGTCGCCGCATTCGATCACGATACCGATTGCAATTTCCGGATCGTCATAGGGCGCATAGGTGATGAGAACACCGTTATTGCCATTCTGCCACTGCCCGTTGATTTTGCGTTTCACCTGAGAGGTACCGGTTTTCGCAGCGGCCTTGATGCCGTTTTTGATCTTGGAAAAGGAGCGTGCGCAGAAACCGCTTCCGTCGCCGACGCGGCGCATCCCCTCGTGGACCAGGTCCAGGGTCGACTGGCTGATGTTTAGGTTTGCCGCGACGACAGGCTCTTTTTCCAAAACGGTTTTACTGTAGTCATAGGACTTGATAGACTTGACCAGATGCGTTTCATAACGGGTGCCGCCGTTGGCGAGGGTTGCGGCATAGTTGGCGATCTGCAAAGGGGTAAACAGGTTATAAGACTGGCCGATAGCGTACTGTACGGTATCGCCGGGACGCCATGGCACCCCGATGGACTCCGCATATTCCGGCGTAGCCAGTGTGCCGGTTTCTTCTGCAATCTCGATGCCTGTCGGCTGTCCAAGGCCGAATTTACGGGAATATTCGTTCATTTTCTCAATCCCGATCTGATAACCGGCTTCAAAGAAGAAATTGTTGCAGGAAACCTCAATCGCGTGAACGACGCTGATGTTGTGATGGGTGCCCGTACTGCAGCCGAGCTTCAATTCCCGGTATCTCTGATATCCACCGCGCCCGCCGCAGTAATAGGTTGTGTTTGCGTCAAAAACGCCCTCCTCCAAGCCTGTGACGGCAATACCGGGCTTCATGGTAGAGCCCGGCTCATAAGTGCTCATCATGGCGCGGTTCCATAAGGGCGCGTTTTCCGCCTTGGATAATTCCGCATAATTTTTGTTATAGGTGGAGATATCATAGGTCGGATTGGATACGGAAGCGAGGACCTCGCCCGTGTGGACGTCGATAACGACCGCAGCGCCGCAAAAGGGGAGAGAAGGATCCTCTGCCTTGAGCTCCGCGATCCGTTTTGCAAGGGAATCGTTGGCAACCTTCTGGAGGTTCTTATCGATCGTGAGCACGACAGTGTTGCCCTGCTCCGGCTCCTTGACGTATTCCGTGGTTACATTGCCATCGTCGTCCGTCGTGGTGCGTTTTACGCCATCCGTGCCGCGCAGGTATTCCTCCATTGCCTTCTCGATCCCGTTTTTGCCGATGGTATCGCTTTGGAGGTAGCCCCTGTCCTTATATTTCTCATATTCGGTCTCGCTGATCGCGCCGACCATACCGAGGATGTGCGGGGCGAGCGTCCCGTCGACATATTCGCGGTACGGTACCACCTCGATTTCAACGCCCCGGTAAAAATCGCTCTTCTCCTTGATCTCCGCAACCGTCTGAGTGGATACGTCTTCCGCAAAGGTGTAGGGCGTGCGCTTACTGAACATCAGGCGGTGCATCTCATAATAAACAGAGGATATTTTGCGCGCCTGCTCCGGCGTATATTTCTGAAGGCTGTATTTTTCAATGAGCGCGTCCAGGCAATTCTGCGCGGTAGCATAGCTGTTGACGTGCAGGATCTCGTCGGACTTCAGGTAGGCCACGTCGCTGTCCCGATCCTCCGGGAAGGCGATTTTACCGTTTGCATCGAAGATGAGCGGAAGATTGTCAATCCACTTTTCTCCCTTGGCTTCCAACAGCTCGATCAGGCTGATGACAATCTCGTTGCGCTGATCGATTTCATCTTTATTATCAGCTGGGAATTGCTCCGCTGTAAAAACGATGGAATTTCCCTGCCGGTTGGTCACGAGGGGATTGCCGTTGCGGTCCAGAATCTCGCCGCGCGCTGCTTCTACCCGTGTGCTTGCGGAGCTGATGGATTGGCTCTGTTCGGCATATTGTGCGCCATTGACGAGCTGCAGCTGGACAAGGCGGCCTGCAAAGAGCAGCAGGAAAACGCCCAGCAGACAGATGGAGATAACAACGCGGGAAGTACGTTTGTCCTGATTCATCAGAAAAGCCCATCCTTTCTTGTGATCCGGGAAGCTTTATCGTTTGCATGGCCCGTCGAGCGCATTTCTCCTGCAAACTTCTTCCACCTATAAATCGGAAAAGACACAGCGGTTAGAAACTGCTGTGTCAGAAATAACATTGTTGCCATAAAAACCGCCCGTTACAGGATAACAGACGGCTCTTCATTTGTCGATAGCGGATTTTTCAGCTTTCTGCCGAGCGCGCGCAGGGGGAAGAAAAACAGCGGCAGAAAGACGAGGGCGTACAGACTCGCGGGAAGGTAAAAGCGGAGCAGTGCGCTCAGGGCGCCCGCATAGCCGGGAATCGCCAGAAAAATAAGCCAATAAAGGAAATTGTGCAACAACGCAGCGCATGCGGACAAAAGCAGTGCCGTGATGAAATTGACCCGCATCAGATAGTGCAAAAGCAGGCCGCAGACACAGCCGATGATGAGCAGCACCACTGCGTGAAAGCCATCTCCCCACGCGCCGACCGCATCCCAGAGCATGCCGGCGAACATCCCAAAGCACGCGCCAGCCATTTCGCGCTCAAACATGGCGATGCAGACGACAAGCGGAATCAGCGGCATCGCGCTGACGCCATAGATTTTCGGCAGCAGGCCGCCAGTATTCTGCAGCAGGGAAACGAACAGGATGATAACAGCGAGGATGCCCCACCGCAGATAGACCTGCTTTTTTTCCTTTTTGATCATCCGCTGGATCCCGCCTTTCATAAAGGGTTTCTCTGCCTTTTTGGCCAATGCGGATCATCGATTATTGCGCGCTGTTGCCGGAAGCATCCTGCCTCCCATCCGCCGTCTTTTGCCCCGCAAAGGCGGTGATGATAAAGACGTCGTGGACTGCGCCAATATCAATGCCGGGCTTTACAACCGCATAAGCAGAAATATCATACGTATTGTTTTTGACATCCTCTACGGTACCGATGAGGATGCCCTGCGGGAAAAATTCGCCCGCGCCGGAGGTCTGGACAATACCGCCTTTGGAAACGACAGTCGTGCGCTCCAAGCCAGTCAGCCGGCATTTCCCCTCGCGGGAAAGCGCGATGTCCGTGCTGAGGACGCCCTGTTCATTGGTATTGGATTCCTCAGCACTGACATTGACCGAGGGATCGAGAATGGTTTTTACCGTGCAGCCGGTGCTCCAGACGCGTTCCACGCGGCCAACCAGGTATTGGCCGGAGATCACAGGATCGTTGACCTCGATCCCGTCGGAGGAACCCTTGTTAAGCGTGAAAGAATAGAACAGGTCCGCCGAGTCGCGCGCAATGATGGTGGCAGGCGTCATCTCCCAGTCCTGATGGGATTCCTTAACACCCAGGACAGATTCGTAGGACGAAATCTGCCGCTTCATCTGATCGTAATCGACCAGCTTCTTCTGGTAATCGGCAATCTGCTTTTTCAGCTCGTCGATTTCCTTCGCATAAGTATTCGCGGAGATAAATCCCCCGGAAAAATCTCCGATTTTCTCAGATACATAGGCGGAGAGCCGCTGAATGGGGGAGAAAATCGTACCCAGTAAAGAGGAAGAAGGCGACGCTCCGCCGTGGGAGGCCGCCGCAATGATAATTCCAACGATCAGCGCGGCAAGGATGCCGAGCAAAACCTTAAAGCGCTTGCTGTGAAAGAATCGTCGCATAAAAAGTCCTCGCCTGCCTTCTGATCAAGTTTGACGGGGTGCAAAGGCTCAGTTATAGTCCCGAGTGCCAGTGATGCCCAGCACATCGGATTCCAGGCACATGCCGGTGCCGTCAACCACGCAGTCCAGCGGATTTTCTGCCACATGGACAGGCATCTTTGTCTCGACCGCGATCAGGCGGTCAAGGCCACGCAGAAGCGCGCCGCCGCCGGTGAGCATAATGCCGTGGTCGATGATGTCTGCGGAGAGCTCGGGCGGCGTTTTTTCCAGCGTTGCACGGATCGCGTCGAGAATCTGGTTGACCGGGTCTGCCAGTGCCTCTCGGATCTCCTCAGAGCTTACCTCAATATTCTTCGGCAGGCCATCCATCAGGTTGCGGCCCTTGACGTCCATCGTACCCTCGCCCTCATACGGATAGGCGGAGCCGATCTTGATCTTGATCTCTTCGGCGGTGCGCTCGCCGACAAGAAGATTATATTTCTTTTTGATATAAGAAATGATCGCCTCGTCAAAATTATCGCCCGCAATACGCGCGGAGCGGGAGGTGACGATATCGCCCAGGGAAATGACGGCTACCTCGGACGTGCCGCCGCCGATGTCGACGACCATGCTGCCCGTCGCTTCGCTGACCGGAAGGCCCGCGCCAATTGCAGCAGCCATCGGCTCGTCGATGAGGCTGACATATTTGGCGCCCGCGCTGCGCGCTGCGTCGTGGACCGCGCGCTTTTCCACCTCGGTAACGCCGGAGGGAATGCAAATCATCACGCGGGCGCGGTTGAACGGGGAGCCGCTCGTTGCGCGGCGGATGAACTCTTTGAGCATATCAGAGGTGATGTCAAAGTCGGCGATCACGCCGTCCTTCAGGGGGCGGACTGCAATGATGGAGCCGGGGGTACGGCCGATCATTTCTTTTGCTTCAATACCGACCGCCACAACGCGGTTCGGATTAGAACGGACGTCTACCGCAACCACGGAAGGCTCGCGGGTGACGATCCCTTTACCTTTTACAAATACGAGTGTGTTTGCAGTGCCAAGGTCGATGCCGATATCCTGTGAAAATAACATGGCGTTTAAACTCCTTTCCAAGCGGGGCGCCGAAACCCGGCTGCACCCATAACGTATATTATTATAACCTTAATTGAAAACTTTCTCAACCGCAAATGGAAAAAACCTGTGCAGTTTTTCGCCTGTTTTCTCCTTATTTTCTGGCGAAATTAGATATCCCGCACGTTTTCCATCGCAATACCGTCCGGCCGGGCGAGGCGAATATGGCGCACTCCTACAGAACAGTGCCCATTATCCCATATTGGGAAAGATATCGGGCCGTTTGCGCAATGGGCAGGCCCATCACGTTAAAATAATCACCCTCGATGCCCTCTACCAGCACACAGCCATAGCCCTGAATGCCGTATGCGCCGGCCTTGTCCATCGGCTCGCCCGTGGCGATATAACGCTGGATTACATCGTCGGGCAGCGGATAAAAGTGCACATTGGAGGCGCAGGAAAAGGTCTCGCGCCTGCCGTTTTCCCCGGGGCGCGCGATGCATACGCCCGTATAGACCGTGTGGCTGCGCCCAGCGAGAGAACGAAGCATGGAAAAGGCATCCGCTTCATTCTTCGGCTTGCCGAGGACGAGGCCGTCGCGTACGACGATCGTGTCCGCAGCGAGAACAATTTCATCCGCCGCGGCGTTTTGGACAACACAGTCTGCCTTTTGCCCGGCAAGCGCTTCCACAGCTTTGTCAACGGGGAGGGCGGGGTCAAAATGCTCCTCCATATCAGCGGGACGAACCCAGAAGGAATAGCCTGCGTTCGACAGGATTTCCCGGCGTCGCGGAGAAGCGGAGGCAAGAATCAGCTTCATAATGGTTCTCCATTCACAATATGAGTGATATCAATTTTATTTCATTGGATTAATCTCATTTTAATTTTCAGCGAGGCGAATCATTCAGCCTACTGCCCATTTCTCCGGAACGCTATCTTCCGGTAGAACCGAAGCCGCCATCGCCGCGTTGTGTCTGTGCAAGGCTGCCCACTGTTTCAATGGGGGGGCAGCAGACGGGGAGGACGACGAGCTGCGCAATCCGTTCACCGGGCTGGATTTCATATGGCTCGTCGAACTGGTTAAGCAGGCCCACGCAAATTTCACCCGTGTAATCGCCGTCAATGACGCCAACGCTGTTGGACAGCGCAATACCGTGCTTAATACCAAGCCCACTGCGCGCAAAGACGAACCCAGCTGTGCCTTCGGGCAGGCCGATTGCAATACCGGTGGGGATGACAGCGTGCCCTCGTGCGGGAAGGCGGAGCGGCGCATCGATGCAGGCGCACAGGTCGAGCCCTGCGCTACCAGGTGTGGCCCGCTGTGGGATCATAGCGTCCGGACGGACTTTTTTGATTTTTAGGGTTGTCATATGGAGTGCCTCCTGCGTAAGAGTATGGGTCGTTTTGGTTTCAGTTCAAACAGACAAATGCTGTCCATCTGGAAATTTATTCCTGGACCATCTGCACGAGCTCCAGGAAACGTGCCTGGCTCGGCATCATGCTTTTTTCCTTTTGCGGGAACGATTGATCAAATTTCTCAGCCTCATCGGGATCGATCACACAGGCTTCCTCCTCGGGAAACCTGCCGGTAATCGGATCCAGTGCGCCGGGATACAGCACCAGCGCCTATCCTTCCGTGATCGCGAGCAGGTCGAGCGTGGGAGACAGACCTCCACATTACGCAGAATGTGCACGAGATAATGCTCGTTACACCCCTACTGATAAACATTCCAGAGGGCCTCCCTGGGGAGTCCTTTTACCGGCCGGTAATCCTCCGGCTGTTCGGTTCTGATCGTGTCATAGGCTTCCATTCGTCCGGTTTTTTATTCCACGCCACGGTAAGAAAGCCCGCGTGTAAACGCTTCTGCCGGCGCTGCCGCGCCGCTTTGATATTGCTTCAAAATCTCTGCGCATTCGGAAGGCGTCTCCCGGGTGAAATACAGAAGTAAGAAATCAATATTCCGGATTTCGGAGAGCCGGTCCGCCAGATAGATGGGGCGGGAATTCAGAAGCTCGCTGCACCCGTCCGTACAGGAGACGGGGAAGGCAATGCCCTTGCGGTCGGTCAAAAATCCGTCCTTTTTACAGCTTGTACAGGCAGTCCCATTGGCAAGAGGACAGTTACGCGTGAGCATGAGCGGGACGCTGCCATATGCAACCAGGCCGCGAGGCAGTTCTCCGCCGAGCGCGCACGCTTGCGCGAGCGTCAGCTCAAAAGAGAGCGTTGCCTGGCGGATTCCCAGAAATGCGGCCTGCTCAAGCGACCATGTATTGAACAGGTTTAGCCCGAAGCCGCCGTGGACGATGAGCCCGGCTTCCCGCGCCATGCGGACCGCTCCCAGCGTGTGGGCGAGGGCCGCCGTGATGCCCGCCTGCCTTGCAGTATTCAGCTGCTGACAAACGGCTGCTTCCCTTCCAAACAGGCCGCGTGGAATTTCGACAGCGATGGGAGCACCAGTGCTCAGCAATCTCTTCAGCGTTTCAGCGGGAGTATGCAGCGGGAGGTAAATGCAGGAAAAAGCGCTGTAATCCGCGGGCAGCTGGGCAGCCTCGGAAAAGCGGGCGTAAAACGCAGGGGAATGGCCCTGCGTCCGATGCACGGAAGCGGTCTGCGGAGCAGCGGGCTGAAAGCATTTTTCAGCCTGCCCACCCAGCTGGCGGGAGAGCTCCGCGAGCGCTTTGCGCCGTAGCGCATTGATCGCAGACAGGGGAACACTCATCCCCGGCGCAAGGTCGCAGCGGACCGTTTTCGCATAGTATGGGGTACCGCCGCATTTAGAGAGCTGGCGGACAACCGATTCTTCCGTCAGTGGGTGTGTCAGGGCGGGCTCTGGTAATCTATCCGATTGAGCGGTTCCTATTTTTCCGCATGCTTCAGCAGTTAGAGTAAGCGGAATGCCCGGCTTCATCGTGAAAGCAAAGGAAACGCCGATGAGCGGTTTTTCCTTTTCGTATAAGTGGGAAAGTTCTTTTAGCACGGGAGCGGCGGCCGTGACATCCTCTTTGCCGCGAATGCCAAACATGGCGCGGCCCCGCTTGCCGGTGAAATAGCCATCCGTGAAGCCGGAGCGGGAAAAGACAGCCTGCAGCTGCCGGGAGAGCGCTTCGTCCGTCTCCCCCTTGTCAAGCGCCTGATGGCAGGCGGTCACAGCGGCGGCGACATATTCCGGCCGCTTCATACGCCCTTCGATTTTAAAGGAGAACACACCGGCTTCGTTGAGTTCCCGGATGCGTTCGATCAGGGAGAGATCCTTCAGGCTCAGATCGTGCCCTGTGCCGCCAGGCGCGGAGAAGGGCAGGCGGCAGGGCTGGGCGCAAAGCCCGCGGCTGCCGGAGCGGGAGCCGAGCATGGCGCTCAAGTAGCACTGGCCCGAGACGCACATGCAAAGCGCACCGTGAACAAAAATTTCCAACTCAATGGGAGAGTGGGCGGCAAGCTCCCTGATTTCGGCAAACGACAGCTCCCGGGGCAGCACCGCGCGGGAAAAGCCCAGGTCATGGAGCTCGTAAAGCCCCGCCAGCGTTTGGACAGACATCTGTGTGGATGCGTGCAGAGGCATAGCAGGCGCGCACTCCCGCACCAGCCGCGCTATGCCGAGATCCTGCGTAATCAGGGCATCGACACCGCAAACGCAGCTCAGGGCAATCATGTGCTCCGCATCGCGCAGCTCTTGATCCCGCACCAGCGTATTAAGCGTCAAGTACACCTTGACATTGCGCTCATGACAATCGTATACTGCCCGCCTCAGCGTTTCATCGTCAAAATTAGCGGCATTACGGCGCGCGTTAAGCAGCTTCCCGCCCAGGTAAACGGCATCGGCCCCGCAGCGCACCGCGGCGGTAAGCGCGTCCATCGTCCCGGCGGGGGCGAGTATTTCAGCTGAATGTGATTTCCCCATCATTATTTTTTGCCGGCCTCGGCCAGCTTTGCGCGTAGATTCTGGATTTCACGGTTGAGCCGGTCTACCTCGCGGCGGGAAACCTCCACCTCCATGCGCGCGCGTGCGGAATCCTCAAGGTATTCCCGGATTTGGGAGCGGAGATTGTCCGCACTGCTCTCCGATTTGCGGTAAGCGTCCATCGCGTCAAGAGAGGCGAGGATCGCCGCCTGGGTAAGGGAGAGCCGCTCGTTTTCACGCATCAGGCCGGTGATCGTTTCGTCCAATTGCGTACCCAGCGACTGGGTATACTCCACGTCGTCCTCCGTGGTGACATAGTAATCCGTGCCGCAGATTTGAAGCTTGACCCTGTTCTTTTCCATTTGAATATAACATCCTTTCTGAGAAATACCGGGGAAACCGGTGAAAAACCATTTCCTGATTTTTTGTGTGTATCGTGAGGTTATTTAGCAGAGAACCGAAGCGCAGCGCGGTTCGATCGCCAATGTTCTCCGAAACACCAGAAATCTCTGATTTCGTGTGTGTATCGTGAGGTTATTATACTATAGATTAACAATGCAGGAAAGAGGTAAAACGCTTTTTTCTCAAAACGTGTAAATCGGATTCACAGGGTATGTTCCCGGAAATTTGTGCAAAACTAAGTGAGACCAGGGGAGAGGTGCAATCTTCAATATAGAGGAATAAAATCAATCCCTTACAGTTGAAATTATCCAAATATTCGTATAAAATAGATAAAGTGAGTGGGTTTTAAATCTTATTTAACAAAATTTTTTGGAGGAAACATATGAAATATACACTTTCTAAGGCACAAGCAAGCGAGCTGATCACCTCAAAGCTCTCCCACTTCTTCGGCGTGACCCCGCAGGAGGCCTCTTATGAGCAATTTTATAAGGCCATTGCAATGATCGTGCGCGATATGATGAGCGACGGCCGCACGGAGTTTGTGGAAAAAGCGGAGAAAGAAAACGCAAAGTACGTCTACTACCTCTGCATGGAGTTCCTGATGGGCCGCTCTCTCAAGAATAATCTATACAATCTCGGCCTGACCGAGGTATTTAGCCAGGCGCTTGCGGACTACGATATCAAGATGGAAAGCCTCTACGACAGCGAGCCGGACGCGGGCCTCGGCAATGGAGGTCTGGGAAGGCTTGCCGCCTGCTACCTCGACGGCCTTGCCACGCAGGGGTATCTTGCCACCGGTTATTCGATCCTCTACGAATACGGCATTTTCAAGCAAAAGATCGTGGACGGCTGGCAGACGGAGTTGCCGGATTTCTGGCTGCCCGGCGGCGAGGTATGGCTCGTCCCCAAGGAGGAGTGCGCCATCGAAGTGCGCTTTGAGGGCGAGATTGAGGACCAGTGGGACGGCCCCTATCACCATACGGAGCATAAAAATTATAAGCCAATCATGGCGATTCCAAACGACATGTTCGTCTCCGGAAAGGATGGCAAGGGGATCAGCGTATTGCGCCTGTGGACCTCGAAAGCTCCTGGCCTCGACATGACGCTCTTCAATCAGGGCGACTATATGCGCGCTATGGAGCAGAACGCGATGGCGGAAGTCATCAGCAAGGTGCTCTACCCGGCGGATAACCATCCGGAGGGCAAGAGCCTGCGGTTGCGCCAGCAGTATTTCCTTGTATCTGCATCCGTGCAGGATATTGTGCACCGTCATCTGCGGCAATACCCGTCTCTCGATAACTTTGCGGATAAGGTCGCCATCCATATCAACGATACCCACCCGACCATGGCAATCCCCGAGCTGATGCGCATCCTGCTCGACGAATGCGGCTACGGCTGGGACGATGCCTGGCGGATCGTGACCAATACCTTTGCCTATACCAACCATACCGTTATGAGCGAAGCGCTGGAATGCTGGCCAGAGGATCTCTTCCAGCGGATGATCCCACGCATCTATCAGATCACCAAGGAGATCGACAACCGCTTCCGCGCCTTTGTCTGGGGCGCGACGGGGGATGCCGGCCGGGTGGAGCGCATGGCGATCATCTCCAATGGCGTGGTGCGCATGGCGAACCTGTGCGTCGCCACGTGCCACAGCGTCAATGGCGTTTCGGCGCTCCACAGCCAGATCCTCAAGGACAGTGTTTTCCAGGATTTTTACGGTCTCACGCCGCTCAAGTTCAAAAACGTGACCAACGGCATCGCCCATCGCCGCTGGCTGTGCCAGTCGAACCCGGCGCTGAGCGGACTGATCACCGAGCTCATTGGCGATGGCTTTGTATACAATGCCGAGGAGCTGCTCAAGCTGCGTAAATATGCTGACGATAAGACCGTGCTCGATCAAATCGGCCGCGTCAAGCTCGAAAACAAAGAGCGTTTCGCCGCGTTGGTCAAAAAGACCAACGGCATCGTTCTCGACCCGACCTCAATTTTCGACGTGCAGGTCAAACGGCTGCATGAATATAAGCGGCAGCATCTCAACGCGCTGCATATCCTTTCGCAGTATCTGATGCTCAAGGAAAACCCGGATATGGATTTCACGCCGCGCACCTATATCTTCGGCGCGAAGGCCGCGCCCGGCTACTTTATGGCAAAGAAGATCATTAGCTTCATCTGCGCGCTTGCGGATGTCATCAACCATGATCCCATTGTAAAAGACCGCATTAAGGTGGTCTATATGGAGGATTATAATGTGACGATGGCGGAACACCTGATGCCTGCCGCCGATATCAGCGAGCAGATTTCTCTTGCCGGTACGGAGGCAAGCGGCACGGGCAACATGAAGCTGATGCTCAATGGTGCGCTGACACTCGGCACGCTCGACGGCGCGAATGTCGAAATCCGTGAGGCGGTTGGGGATGAAAACATGTTCCTCTTCGGCATGACCACGCCGGAGGTAAACGACCTCAAGCGCAAGGGCTATGATCCAAACAGCTATTATCTCAATAACAGCGAGCTGCGCCGCGCAGTCGACGCAATTAAGCTCGGCATCAACGGCGTATCCTTCCCGGAGATTGCCTCCTCCCTGACGAACAGCGATCCCTATATGGTGATGGCGGACTTCGACGATTACCGCCGCGCCCAGCAGCGGGTGGCTCAGATCTGGGCGGATCGCGACCAGTGGAACCGCATGTCCCTGATGAATACGAGCGGTGCGGGACGTTTTGCGGCGGACCGTGCGATCGAAGAGTACGCGCGGGATATCTGGCATACGGGCAAGGTCACGAAATAAAGCATAGCATTTTCTGAACTCCTGAATAAAATGGACCGCGTAAAACTGCGCGGTCCATTTTTATGAGCGAGCATAGGGTCAAGTTGAAAATCTGTGGGCGGGCGATGTTACAAATACGGTTACTCATCATGAAGGTCCACATTGACAATTCGAAGTGGATGGAGTATCATACCTCTAAATTGGATGTAGATACATCTTTTGCGGGAGAGGTAATAAGAATGGAGATTACACACAGACAAATTACAAAAATTGCTCGTGAGGTGAACAAATTCACAGTGCGGACGATGAAAGCTGATGGAATCGGAACAGCGGAGTTTGATTTTATTCACCTTGTTAGGCATCACCCTGGCATTACGCAGGCTGAAGTACGAAACGAGTTGAGAATTGATAAGGGAGCAGCGGCACGTCGTACAGCCAACCTTGAGGAAAAAGGGTATCTTGTTCGGAAGGAAAACCCGAATGATAAGCGCAGCCAGTTGCTGTATGCCACGGAAAAAGCAGAGCGGCTAAAAAACTCCAAAGCATATTTGGAGTCGGTATTTTATGAATGGTTACTTGGCGGACTGTCTCAGGATGACAGCGAAAACTTTGCCCGCATTTTAAAGATACTGTATGAAAAATCCAAAAAACAAAGCCGTGCAGGATTTCCCGATTTACTGGCGCTGTTGGAGGGAAAGGAGCGTGTGTGAATTGGCAAACAAACAGAATCAGGAGCCGGATCGGATACGTTCTTACTTTAAAGCGGAAAAATGGACGCTGGTATTCGTTGCGGTTTCAGGCATCCTTTATAACACGGGCATGGTTGCAGGGCCATGGTTTGAAGGACAGCTTGCTCAGTGCCTGTACGATATAATCGGCGGAAACAAAGTGTTTTCGGATATGCTGATTTTGACAGCAGCTTATGTTGCGACGATCCTTTTTGTTCAGACCATGCGGTATGTCAAGCGGTTTTATGTGCGCAGATTCGGCAACAATGTTAACCGCAGCATGAAACGGGTTCTGTATTCCGGTCTTGTACATAAAAGCAAAAGCGAAATGGAGTGTGAAAGCGTCGGCAGTCTGATGACAAAGGCGATTTCCGATGTCGATGCCTGCTCGGAGGGGATGCGCAAGTTTACAACAGAAATTTTTGATACGGGCGTGGTAATGATTGCATATCTTACCATGCTGTATGTTTACGATTGGCGCCTTGCTCTTTTATCCAGCATATTCCCGCCGTTTGCTTATCTAATTGCAGAAAAACTGAAGGTAATTGTGCATCGCTGTACAAACTCTTATAAAGAAAGTGCGTCACGTCTAAACAGCGCAACACTCGATCGTATTTCCGGAGCGATTACATATCGTGTATTCAGCTGTGAAGAAGGACGTGATACCGCTTATGAGGGGCACCTTGCCGATTATGAACACAACGCAATCAAGGCCAATCTTTGGGCTTCAGCAATGCAGCCGCTCTATCAAATTATTTCCATGCTGAGCGTTTTGTTTATCATTTGGTTCGGTGCAGAAAATGTTCTCGGCACAGGCTGGTCGGAATGGAATATTGCTGCATTTACAACCTTCTTATCTTGCTTTACCAAGCTTGCGGTCAAGTCATCAAGAGCAGCAAAGCTATTTAATGCCGTGCAAAAGGCGCAGGTTTCATGGAGCCGAATTAAGCCGATGATGAAAAACGAGGATGAAACGGAATCTGCACCCGTTTGCCCTGCAGATTTGGAGGTGTGTGGATTATCATTTTCCTACCCGGCCGGACGGGAAATCCTGCACAATATATCGTTTAGAGCAAGTCCCGGGCAGATCATCGGCGTGACCGGCGCTGTTGCCTGCGGCAAATCCACGTTGGGAAAAGTTTTTCTTTGTGAATATCCGTATCATGGCAGTATCCGTTTTGCAGGCTGTGAACTGGCCAGCTTATCGAAGGATCAGCGAAGCGGGATTTTCGCCTATATGGGACATCAGCCAGAGCTGATGAGCGACACAATCGAGCAGAATATTCTTCTCGGAGATACGGCAGATATATCGGTTTATCTGAAAGCGGCCTGCCTTGACCGTGAGGTAAATGAAATGCCAGATCATGCACAAACGCAGGTCGGCAGTGGAGGCATGCGCCTTTCCGGAGGCCAACAGGCGCGGGTAGCATTGGCAAGAACGCTCTGCCATAAGCGTCCTGTCATGATTTTGGATGACCCATTTTCGGCAGTTGACAAGGCAACAGAAAAAAAGCTGTATCAAAATCTCCGCCAGATGGCTTCGGACAGTATTATTCTGCTAATTTCCCACAGGCTTTCCCTGTTTGCTGAGCTTGATGGGGTCATATGGATGGAGAATGGACATGCGGCGATCAGTACGCATGAGGATTTGATGCGTACAAATCCAAAATATGCACACTTGTACCGGGTACAGGCGGAAGGAGGTCAAATGTGTGAAGCGTAAAAACAGTATGAAATTCATTTTGAAGAGCGTCATGATCCGTGCAAAGCTGCTGACCATCGGTATTGTTTTTGCGATTGCGGGAGCAATTGTGTTTGCGCTGCTGCCTCCGCTTGCATTGGAAAAAATAATAAATGATTTGACTGCCGGCCATACCATAGGTATTCAAAATGCGCTGCTTTATTTTGCGCTCATTGCCGCCGCTGGTTTATTCGATACTGCAAAAGAAATTCTAATCACAATATTTGGTCAGAAAATCACGCGGGAATTGCGGCACGAAATGTGTGGAAAGCTTTCACGTATGCCTGCCTCTTATTTTACAAAAAACGAACCGGGAGTTATCGCCTCCAGGTTCGTTAACGATGTGGATACTATGGAATCTTTGTTTACTTCCGGCATTATCAGCATGTTTGTGGATGCCTGCAAAGTAATCAGCATTATGTTCATGATTTTTGTAAAGAGCAGGGGCTTGGGTATTCTTATGCTGTTTGTCACGCCAATGCTGTTTTTTCTGACACGAATCATTCAAAGGAGAATGCTGAAAGCACAGCTTGCCAATCGTGCGGCAGTTGGAAAGGCCAACAATCACGTGCCTGAAACGATCCGAAATATCAGGATGATTCATAACTTTCATAAAGAGAAATACATGGAAAGCAAATATGACGATTACATTCTGAAAAGCTATCGTGCAATGGAAAAATCCAATTTCTACGATGCTATTTATTCCCCTATTATACTCGTCGTCAGTGCGGTCATAGTTGCAGTAATGATGATTTTATCTGCCATGGGCGGCGAAATGCAGTCATTTTTCGGAATGTCTGTTGGAACAGCCGTGGCAGTTATCGCTTATGTCGGCAAGGTGTTTGAACCGTTGGAAAGCATCGGAATGGAAATTCAGAATATTCAGTCAGCTGTTGCTGGCGTTCACCGTATCAACGAATTTCTTGATGAGCCGGAGCGCGGGGAGGCAGACCGCTCAATCAGATGCCAGCAGCTTTTGCAAAGCAATATGCCCTGTATAGAGCTGAACAATGTTCGATTTGGATACAATAAGAACGAACCGGTTCTGAACGGGAGAAGTTTTACAGTAAAGCAGGGAGAAAGCGTAACCCTGATAGGCAAGACCGGCGCAGGAAAAAGTACCATTTTCAAGCTTATTCTGGGATTGTACAGCCCCGACAGCGGCAGCGTTCGTGTTTTCGGTGCGCAAGCATGCCGTATTCCCGACAAGGAAAAGCGAACCCTATTTGGATACGTTGAACAGACCTTTCGAATGGTTCCGGGAACAGTTGCAGAGCAGATCACATTGTTTGATTCATCTATTTCCCGGAAGGATGCCGAAAAAGCCGCACAGATTGTCGGCTTGCATGAAAGCATTGCAAAGCTGGAGAGCGGTTATGATACACCCTGCACCGAGTCACTGTTCTCTCAAGGGGAATGGCAGCTGCTGTCAATTGCCCGTGCAATAGCTGCAGACCCTGCCATACTGCTGCTTGATGAAATCACTGCAAATCTTGATTCCGGTACCGAGCAAATGGTAATTTCCGCTTTAAAGAAAGCATCGGAGAACCGTACCGTACTGTCCATTTCTCATCGCTTATATGAGCAGACAGGCGGCCGACAGATAAAAATAGAGGAATAAACGGCTCTGATACGTGATCCCCGCTTCGCTATCATCAAAACGATATTCGCTCGTTATAAAATCTTCTCCTCATAAGGAGGCGGCGAGGCTGTCGAGCTCTTGTTCAATGAATGCGTTCTTCTTCAGCATCGGGCGGCGGAATTTGCCTTCCTTGATTACCGCATATGGTTCACGTAGTGCTTCCAAATTGTCCAGCGGGTTAGAGCGGAGGATCAGAAGGTCCGCATATTTACCAGTTTCTACGGAGCCCGTAATATCACTGATGCCAAGAATTTCCGCATTGGAAAGCGTAGCGGTATAGATCGCGTAATCCGTGGGGACCTTCATCATCTTCCAGAAATACCAGACCTCACGCCACATGTTGTACTGTGTGGCAAACGGACAGGAGGCATCGGTGCCAAGGCCTACGCGGATACCGGATTCCATCGCGGTGCGGCCGCCCTCACGCATGCCCTCGAGCACGACCTCGCTGTTGTATACGCACAGTTCGTTCAGCTTGGTGACCGCAGGGGAAAGGCGCGCAAGCGGCAGGGCGGGGGAGAAGGTCAGAATCACGCCGCCGTTTCGATTCCGGAGAATCTCCTGCAGCGCTTCGTCAAAGCCGGCGCTGTGCTCAATGGTATCCACGCCGCCCTCGATGGCGACGCGCATGCCGTCCGGGCTCTCCGTATGGGAGGCTACCTTCATGCCGAGCTCATGCGCCCGGTCGCACACGGCGCGCGTCTGCTCCAAATTCATTTTTAGCTCGCCGGGCGAGCCCTTCTTCGTTGCATCCATCACGCCGCCGGTTACACAGATTTTGATAAAATCCGCACCCGCCGCATGGTGCGCATCAACCAGCACCCGCAGGTCGGCCGGGTCGGATGCGGTTTCGGCGAAGGTTCCGTCGCCATGGCCTCCGGGGACAGTGATCGCCGTGCCAGAGCAATACATGCGTGGACCGAGCTTCTCCCCTGCGCGCACCGCGTCGCGGATACGCAGGTCAGAGCCGCAGAAATCGCCCACCGCGCGCAGCGTTGTCACGCCGGAGTCGAGCTCCGCGAGGACGTGGGAGGCGACCATGGAATCCAGTACCTTTTGCCCGAGCGGGGTATGTACAAATTTCAAAACGGCTTTTTGAGAGCCTCCTCCGCCGAGCGCCTTGCTGGGCTTGCCTGTGCCAAACAGGTGCGCGTGCATGTTGATGAGCCCCGGCATGATGTATTTTCCGGTGCAGTCCATCACCTCGGCTCCTGTGCGGTCGATTTTGCCAATGGCGGCGATCTTTCCGTCCTCCACAAGAATATCGGCCTTCTGCGCCTGGCAGCCAGGCTTTCCGCTGATGACGAATCCTCCGATCAATGCTCTTTTCAATGTGATTCCCCTCTTTTTCTAAAAGATAAAAAGACAGCTTTCAGCCGCCTTTTATGGAGTTGATTTAACTTCATCATAGCATATTTCATACGGAAAATCCATTGGGCGGCTGAAAAACAATGCTCACCCTGAGATCTTGCCAATCGCTGCGCGGCGATATGCATTATTTTCAGACTGAAAAAAGCAACACGCACCTCGGTTGAATGAGCCAACGGAGCATAGATGTTGCTGCTGTTCCATAGAAAATTTAATTTTTAGTCAAAAAAACAACAGCAAACGGACGTATCAAGGCTTCGTCCAGCTTGCTGCTGTGTTGTAGTTACATCTACGGAGTGACCGAAAAGCGTACGGTCTGACCGCAGGTTTGAATATTAAAGAAAACCTGCGGCGCGCGAATTGCACACCGCAGGTGTGGAGCGGGAAACGGGATTCGAACCCGCGACTTTCGGCTTGGGAAGCCGACGCTCTACCGCTGAACTACTCCCGCATTGATTGATATGATAGCACATGTATCCGAAAAAATCAATCCTCTTTTTTTGCAAGAATGGCTCCCTTTTTCGCTGCGGCATTTGTCATGGCAGGAAAATGATAATTTTCAGTCAAAATCGAATAGGCGGTTTCAATTTTTGGACAAACCAAAAGGGCAATATAATCTCCGTTAGAGAGCAAAAGCGCATGGGATAGCTTTTCATATTCCTTGGGAGCCAGTGTCTGGAAGGTTCGCATCTTCATCTGAATACAGGCGTTTAGCGCGCGGATAATCACCTGGCTATCAGTGCCCTCCTTCAAGTGAAAAATGGCGACTTCATCGGCGCTGGTATTGATCGTGCTCATATATACGGCATAATCGTCCACAAGGGATAGGTCAAAATCATAATGCAGCGAAATGGTCTTCGATTCCAGTGCCACCATATGATCAATCGGCGTTTGTTGGATGATGGCGGTGGCTATATCGTCTGCGGAGGCGGTTACAGAGGATTCCTGTTGCGATCTGTCAAAGGCCGGAGCAGGAGCACCGCAAGCAGAAAGCGCACAAAGGACGATTAACAGGAACAAGACAAAAAGACGGGAAAAATGGCGTTTTCTCATCGCTGTACACTCCTTTCTCAGCTCATTCAATTTCTCCCCAGCGGAAGGGCAAAAGGTTCTTGAACGCCAAATGTATTGAGTTGACGTTATTATAGCACAAAAGGCTATGAAAGAAACTACAAAACGATTACAAATTTTGTGCGTTACATGTAATTTTAAGGCTTTTGAAGAAAAAATATGTACAATTTCAACCATAAAAGGACGACTATGGACGATAAGGAGGGGGCGGTTTGCTCTGCGTGCGGGAACGTGCTATAATTTAACCTAATTTTTATTACATTACGAAGCGATAGCGAGTAACAAAGCAAGGCCCGCCATGATGGGAGCGGCAGAAGAGATCATCAAAACGATCCCGCCTGGATAGCGGCTATTGTTTACTAGAAGCAGGAACCGGGGCGGTTATATTTGGAAAAACAGGTTTATTATTTAATAGAAGCTTATGCACGCGAGCTGTGTGATACGGATTGTTTCACCGGAGAGCTGACGGCGCTCTGTTGCTGTGGCCCTGCTTTTGAGGGGCTCTCCGATGAAGAAATTGTGCTGTTGGACGAGCTGTGCACAGGTGCACAGCGCTTCTCGGATGAGGACGAACCGTTTCCGGGCAGGGATATGCTGAGTGAAACACAGTTTCGTGCATTTTTCGACCGTCTCTATCCAGAACTGAAACGCCAAATACCCTACGAGGTATGGAAGGATTTTTCCTGACGGCAGATTGACTTTAAGGAAGGACAGGTGTAGTCATTATGCCCGCTTTTTCAACTCATTATCTCTTTGCCCGTGAACTGATGGCGCAGATTGAAGCGGCAGCTCCGGATATCCGGCTGGATGCGGATGCCGTATATTATGGGACACAGGGGCCCGATGTTCTCTTCTTTCACCGGATTCTGCCAACGATGCCGGGAAAGAGCCTCAATCCGGCCGGCTCGCGGATGCACCGCGCAAATCCCAATGCGCTCTTTGAGGCAATGCTTTCCTATACCCGGACGCTGGAGGGCGCACAGCGGGAGCAGGCGCTTTCCTATATTTATGGATTCTTGTGCCATTATGCGCTTGACCGCGTTGCCCATCCCTATATTTACGCCACGCAGTATGCGATCATCAAAGCACGCCATATCTGGTATCTGAAGGGCGTTGTGCATAACCGGGTGGAGTATGAGATCGATATGCTGATGCTGCGCCGTCATCTGCAGGTGAAGTCCGCCCGGAAATTTGAAACCAGGGATGTCCTCTCCACAGACGGCGCTCTACTCGAAGCGATGGCAGGTGTGCTTTCCTCTGCGGCACAGGAAGCCCTGAACGTACCCATGACGCAGGCGCAGGCACGGCAGGCCTTTTGCGATACGCGCATCATGCAGTCTCTGCTGACGGACAGGCATGGATGGAAATTGCCGCTTATGACGCTGCTGCAGCTGCCGGTTTATCCGTTCCTCGGCCCCTGCCTGACGACGATGCTGCGTCGTACGCAGGCCGATACACGCTGGGACTATACCAATGACCAAAAAGCGGCCTGGGCGTATCCTGCCGACCCGGAGCGGGTGAGCCGCGAAAGCTTTGAAGAGCTGTTCGAACGCGCCAAACAGGATGCGCTGCATTTGATCTCCGCTTTTCGGGAAGCACTTTTAAGCAATGGGGCGCTGGATGAGGCGATCGGCGGGATCTCCTTCCTGACCGGCGTGCCTGTGGATGAGTGATCGGTAGAATGAGAAAGGAATGTTGAACAATGGAAAAAATTTTGAGCTTTCAGATCGACCATACTAAGCTGCCCTGCGGCATGTATCTCTCCCGTGTGGACGGGGATATCGATACCTATGATCTGCGTACCCGCCGCCCAAACCGGGAGCCTGTGATGGCAAACGGCGCCATGCATACGGTTGAGCATCTGTTCGCCACGTTTGTGCGTAATTCTGCCGATGCGGATCAGGTGGTCTATTTCGGCCCAATGGGCTGTCGCACCGGATTTTATTTTTTAACACGAGGTATGGATCGCCAAAGGGCAATTGAATTAACCAAATCGGCCTTTGCTTTTATTGCCACTTATGAGGGAGAAATTCCGGGAGCAACGGAACGCGAGTGTGGAAACTGGCGTGACCATAATTTGGAAGGCGCAAAAAAAGAAGCACAAAAAATGGTAAAAATACTGGAGAGTTGGACAGTCGCCCAGCTAAAATACCCAGAATAAATGCGTCTGATTGTATAAAATGCCGAAAAACCCGCGAAATACTTGCGGAGAACAGGACATCTGTGTATAATGGTAACTAAATTGTAACCGTTTTGTAACTATTTTGCACGGTTAAACTATGGAGGTGTTCCCGCATGTCCTTCAAGCATGTCAAACGGGATAAAACAGCATCCTCCGTGCAGGAGGATGTCATCAGGCAGACAGAGGACAGCAATGAGACGGCGCTTGCCGTTGCAGATAAAGAAGAGAATCCGGTAGCACAGGAGCAGGGGAAAGCGGCGCCCGCAGCAGGCGCGGCATTGCAGGCGGTATACCGCCAGATATCCTGGCTGGGCCTGCAGACGCAGCGGTATGCGCTGCGTTTCTACCGCCATATCGAGCGGTATGTCCGGCTGCCATTCCAGATGGCCCGCTTCGGGCTGCGGTTCGTGTTTGTCACGGTGGACCGCTATGCGTTCAAAACGTATCACGAGGCGGTGGATGAGGCGCGGTATCTGCGGGTGGAGGTCCGCTCGGTGCGGAAGAATCTGAAGCGGTGTGTCAAGCAGAGCCCTGCGTCGGTATTCCCGGTGTTAGGGCATTATACGGCAAAGGCGTTCCGGCGGCACAAGAAGCTGTTTGCCACGCTGTTGAACACGGCGCTGCCCATCGCGGCCTGTGTGCTGCTGGCTACGACGGTGGCGCACTGGGGAAGCGTGACGTTTGCGCTGGAGGTCAATTACAACGACCAGAATATCGGCTATGTGGCAAACGAGTCGGTGTATCTGGAGGCGGAGAAGCTTGCGCGCGGGCGGATCATGTCGGATACGCAGCAGGCAGTCCAGACGGCGGAGAATACGGCTTCGGCGGGCAGTAGTAGTGTTCAGGCGGTCAATCTGAGCACACGCAGCCTTGCGGCGGAGGAAGAGAAGCCGGCGCAGGAGCTGATCGCAAAGCCGTCGTACAAACTGCGGCTGGTATCGATCGACCAGCTGACGGACGCAGACGCGATGTCGGATAAGCTGATCGAGCATTCGAGCAGCAAAATCACAAATGCATGCGGTGTGTATGTGGATGGAAATTTTGTGTGCGCGGTGAAGAACGAGACAGATGCGGTGAGCGTATTCGATAAGATCCTCAATGAGAAGAAGACAGACGAAGCGAACACGATCGCGGACTTTGTGGAAGAGGTCAGCTACGTGCAGGGCCTCTATCCGGACAATGAGGAAACGGTGTGGGATGCGAAGCGTTTGGAGAAAAAGCTGCGGAGCAAGAAGGCGGAAGCAGTTTACTATACCGTAAAGATGGGGGATACGCCGTCCGGGATCGCGCAGGCAAACGACCTGACGACGAAGGAACTGATGGCGATGAATCCCGGCCTGACGGAGACGATCCATGTGGGGGATTCGCTGCTGGTATCGAATGAAGTGAATTTCCTGCGGGTAAAGATCATCAAGACGGTGCAGCGCACAGAGGAAATCCCGTTTGAGACAGAGGAAAACAAGACATCGAGCATGTATGTGGGCCGGACGAAGACCGTGCAGGAGGGCGTAAACGGGCAGCGTCAGATCACGGAGATGGTGACGTATATCGACAATGTGCCTGTGAGCACGAAGCAGGTGAGCACGAAAGTGATCAAGGACCCTGTAACGAAGAAGGTCAACGTGGGCACGAAGTCCAAGAGCAGCTACAGCAGCGGCAGGGGAAATGCCTACAGTTCATCCTCGTCTCCTGTGTATTACGATACCGGCTCTGTATCAACAAGAATGATGTGGCCCACGCCAACGGCACATCAGGTGTCGCAGCGCTATGGCCACAATGGGCACAAAGGAATGGATATCACGACCAGCGGCGCAACGGGGCGTCCGATTGTGGCGGCGGCCAGCGGCACGGTCGTCTATGCCGGATGGAACTCCACAGGACATGGCTACCGTGTTGTAATCGACCATGGAAATGGACTGCAGACGGGCTATTCCCATTGTAAGTCCGGTTCGATCCGCGTCCGTGTCGGGCAGAAGGTTTCCCAAGGGCAGCAGATTGCAAGCATCGGCTCTACCGGCAATACTTCGGGGCCGCACCTGCACTTTGAGGTGATACGCAATGGTACGCGCGTCAATCCGGAGCGGTATATCTAGCGCCTGGAAGGACGTGAGATATTATGCTTAAAAATTTTCTTCGATATAGAATGGCTGACTAAGAAATGAATGATATTATCGAACTGATGGAACTGTCCGGAGTAAGCAGAAATTCGATTTATTAAGCTGGTTCGTAATGAGAATATGGAAACGATTAAGCTATCTACGCTGACTAAATTGTGTGATGCTGATCTGGCTGATTTAGTAGAGTATAAGCATAAATAGTTTATTCTGCAGACGTGACTGTGTTTTCGTTTGTCTTTATAAACCACGCATCAGGAAACTGGAACGCGCTCAGGCCGCGCGGGCCCTTCCTTTTCCGCTCGGCCGGAAAAGGAAGCAAAAGGGGGTCGCGGGGTGCTCCCCGCGGCTGTTTCTCTTGCTTCGTTCTCTTGTCAGAAGACAAGAGAATGTAGTCGCGTACAGCGAAACCTGGCACTCATCTGCTTTCAATATCATACCTTCCGGCCGCACCACTCATCTAAAATAAAACAATTAGTAAGATGATGTCCCGCCAGGAACCGCCTGTACAGCAGCATAAAAAAACAACCGCCCCGGAGCTGAAGAAGCTCCGGGGCGCTCCAATATCAAACATACAAATTAATTCAATCCCGTTTCGCCCACCGTCTGGAACAACCGCTCCACCGCCTGGCGAAGGCCTGCGTTTTCCGCCTTCGCCAGGCCGGGATCGGCCTGCAAAATCCCCCTCGCCGCTTCCTGCGCCTGCTTCAATGCCTCCATATCCGTGACCATATTAGCGATCTTCAGGGCGGGTAGGCCATGCTGCCGCGCACCGAAAAAGTCGCCCGGCCCGCGCATTTTCAGATCCGCATCCGCAATCTGAAAACCATCCGTCGTCTCGCACATCGTTTGCAGCCGCTGTTTGGCCTGCCCGTTTTCCGCGTCGGAAATTAAAATGCAGGACGACGGATGCCTGCCGCGCCCCACGCGCCCACGCAGCTGGTGAAGCTGGGAAAGGCCGAAGCGCTCCGCATTTTCGATGACGATAACCACCGCATTCGGCACGTCCACGCCAACCTCTACGACCGTTGTGGATACCAACAGCTGAATATCGTTGGCCGCAAAGCGGCGCATGGTGTCCTCTTTTTCCTTTGGCTTCATGCGCCCGTGCAAAAGGCCGAGGCGGTAGCCGCGGAAGGGGCCGTTTTGTAGCTTTTGCGCATATTCCTGCGCGGCGGTCAGCTCCGTTTCCCCCTCTTCGACAAGGGGGCATACGATATAGGCTTGGAGGCCCTGATCGAGATGCTTTCTAATATAAGCATATACCCGCTGGTGCAAACGGCTTCCCACAGCATAGGTTTTGATTTTCTGCCGCCCGGGCGGCAGCTCGTCGAGGATGGAGATGTCGAGGTCACCATAGATCATCAGCGCGAGCGTGCGTGGAATCGGCGTGGCGGACATGACGAGCAAGTGGGGATTCCCGCCCTTGTCTGCGAGCGCGGCGCGCTGCCCGACGCCAAAGCGGTGCTGCTCGTCTGTGATGACCAGCCCGAGACGGCGGAAAACAACATCCTTTTGAAGGAGCGCGTGCGTGCCGACAACGAGATCGATTTCACCGCTGGTGAGCAACGCTTTCATCTCTTTTTTTTCCGCCGTACGGGTCGCGCCGGTCAGAAGTGCGCAATGGATGCCGGCAGGGCCCAGAAAGCCCTCCAGCGTGTGATAATGCTGTTCTGCTAGAATTCCTGTCGGCGCCATCATGGCGCATTGCAGGCCGTTTTTAGCCGCCGTATGGATGAGGGCGGCCGCGACGGCTGTTTTACCGGAACCGACATCGCCCTGCAGCAGCCTGCTCATCGGCGTGGCAGAGCGCATATCTTGCAAGCATTCCGAGATCGCGCGGCGCTGCGCGCCAGTGGGGGAAAAGGGGAGAAGAGCAAAAAAAGCTTCGCTATAGTCCTGCACAGCCTGTAAGGCCGTCTGTGTCCGCGTCCGCGCTTTCAGGCGCAGCAGGCCGAGCTGCAGCGTGAGCAGCTCTTCAAAAACCAGCCGCCTGCGCGCGCGCAGAAGCGCCTCCTCATCCGCAGGAAAATGGATGTTTTCCATTGCAAAGCGTAGGTGGCAGAGGCTATATTCCTGGCGCAGCGTGTCCGGCAGCGGGTCGTTCAGCTCGTCTTTTCGCAGCGCAAGCGCATGGGTGACACACGATTCGATGACACGGGAGGAGAGCCCCTGTGTCTGCGAATAAATCGGGCGGATGCGCTCCCCTGTCTGGGCTGGCTCCACAAGGGGAGAGGCCATCTCACGCCGGCCCAGCTGACCTCCAACCCGGCCGAAGAAGAGATATTCCTCCCCCTCCTTCAGCTTTTCAGCGGCATAGGGGTTATTAAAAAACGTGATCTGCATCAGGCTGACGCTATCGGTCACTTCTGCCTTGTAAAGGGTAAGGCCCTTACGAATCAGATGCTTTGACGGCATGCGGGAAACGATTGCTTTGATGCAGCAGGGCTCACCGAACGGCGCACTGGCAATGGGAACAACTTTACTCCAGTCCTCATAGGCGCGGGGATAAAAATGAAGCAGGGCGTCGATGGAATCCACGCCGAGCCGGTGAAACAGCCCGGCGCGTTTTTCCCCCACGCCCTTGAGATAACGGATGTCCGTATGTGTTTGGTTTTGCATGTGGATATCTCCTGTTCTAAACTTATTCCACGGAGATAATGAAATAATAGACCGGCTGGCCGCCATTGACGACGGAGATGTCAACATTGGAGCCGTATTTAGCGGTGAGCATATTTTTAAGCTCCAGCGCCTGCTCCTCGGTCGCTTCTGTGCCGTAAAAAATGGTAATCAGGGAGCAGTCACGCTTGTTGTAAAGATGCTTTGTTACGCGATAGGCCACATGCAGGAGGTCTTGCTCAACAATGGTGATCTTTCCATTCTCCATGCCGAGGATCTGGCCCTTTTTGATGCTTTCGCCATCGATGGAGCTGTCGCGTGCGGCGAAGGTGACAAGGCCGGTACCCACGCGCTCAGCGGCCTTCATCATAATGACATGGTTCTCTTCTGCGCTGAGCGATTCATCAAAATGGAGCATTGCGGTAATACCCTGCGGGATGGTGCGCGTCTGCAGGACGCTGACACCACGGTCTGCAAGCGGAATCGTCTGCTCAGCCGCCATAATGATATTTTTGTTATTGGGTAAAACGAAGACGTGCTCCGCAGGCGTTGCCATGATCGCATCGAGGATATCCTCCGTGCTGGGGTTCATGGTCTGGCCGCCGCTGACGACCTGATCCGCACCAAGCTCGAGGAAAAGCTCTTTCAGCCCTTCTCCCGCCGCCACGGCGACAAAGCCGAAGGGTTTGGCCGGCTCTTGGGCAGGAATGGCCGCCTGCTGCTGCACGGGCTCCTGCGGGGAGTCGAAGGCGGCATTGGTATGCTGCTGGCGCATGTTGTCGATCTTTATGTTGACCAGAGGGCCGTATTTCAGGGCCTCCTGGATGACATTGCCGGGCTCATTGGAATGGACATGTACCTTGATGATGTGATCGTCGTCTACCACAACCACGCAGTCGCCAATGGATTCGAGATAGGCGCGTAACCGAACGGGATCCATCGTAGAATGTGGATCCTTGTTGATGAGAAATTCGGAGCAGTAGCCAAATTTGATCTCTCCGTCCGCATTGGCGACGATTTCCTTCTTTTCGCCGTGGTGCTGGGCGGTGACGGGCGTGGCCTCGTCTGACGTGCTGGCGATGATGCCATTGCCATTGAAAACGTTGCGCATGCCTTCGAGGATTAGAACAAAGCCCTGACCGCCGGCGTCGACGACGCCCGCTTTCTTTAAGATGGGCAGAAGATCCGGCGTGGTGGCGAGCGCTTTGGCAGCGCTGTCACACGCGGCATTAAAAACCGCTACAGCGTCCGCGCCGCTGTTGGCAGCGCGCTTTGCGCTCTCGGATGCAAGGCGGACAACGGTAAGAATTGTCCCTTCCGTGGGCTTCATGACAGCTCCATACGCCATTTCCATACCGATCTGCAGCGCATTTGCGAGGGCGGTTCCATCCGCCTCCTTGCAGCCCTTGAGGCCCTTGGAGATACCGCGGAAAATCAGCGACAGGATCACGCCGGAATTGCCCCGTGCACCGCGCAGAAGGGCGGATGCGACCGCTGCCGAGACCTCTCCGGTGCCCGCATCCTCCGCAAGGCGGGAAACTTCCCGCGCCGCTGCGCCGATGGTCATAGACATATTCGTGCCCGTATCCCCGTCAGGGACAGGAAAGACATTGAGCGCGTCAACGTCGCCGCGATGATTGTTGATATGGTGAGAAGCGGAGATCACCGCATCCCGAAGCATACTGCCGGTTATCACTGTATAAGCACTCCTTACAGTTCAATCAGTGGGGTACCTGCTGTTGTCAGGATTTCATCCCGTCTACAAATACATTGACCTTGCGTACCTCGAAGCCTGTCGCCTCCTCAACCGTATAGCGCACCTTGTTGACGATGCTCTTGACGATGGCGGAAATATTGAGCCCGTAGGTTACGATGATATGCAGGTCAATGGCAAGGCCGTCGCCATCTTTACGCACCGCGACTCCCTGGTCGGGAAAGCTACGGCGGCGGTTGAAGAAGGAGCGGATACCCTGCCGGGCATTGCTGTTGGCCATGCCGACAACGCCGAAACAGGATGAGGCGGCGTTGCCTACAAGGCTGGAGAAATAAGATTCTGAGATCTCGATCATGCCGAGATGATTTTCCATCCGGATCATTTGCGCTGTCCTCCCTCTCGATGCTGCGTGTGCTATGGAGATATGAATCCGTAGCATTACAGCCCACTATTATACACGATTTTTAGAAAAACAGCAATGGATGGGACGATAACTTAATGTTTTGTTTACGATTGGGTGAAGAAATGAGTGCAAACGGTGATTGGTAAGATCATAGTATTGGATACGAGTATAATGCTTTCAAAACTTTATTGCCGATCTATAAAATAATATTTAATATTATTGACATAATCTACACAACATATTAGAATCTAATTGTAAAAAGCGGAAAGACGTGATACCAATGTACATTTTACGATGGGAGGCATATTTATCACATTGAAATGTTAAGTGGGGTGACGTTTTGATCCGGATGAAGCGTTTCTTTTGGATTCCTTGTCTGGTACTTTGCGTATGTCTGTTGACGGCGTGCGACGGGTCCGGTAAGCTGGACTCCGTACGTGTAGAAAATCCGCTGGATGGCGGGGAGCTCATATTGCCTGTTGAAAACGGTCGCGGGCAACTGGCCGGCGCCAGCGCTTCCTTCCAGACAAAGCAGACGCCGCAGGAGCTGTACCAGGCTTACAAAGCGCTTGAGGCGGAGAAGAATTTGCAGATAACCCCTTACCCGAGCGGCCTGCTGATCGATCAGGGCACTGGCAGCGGTGCTCGGTATTACTGGCTGACTGTTTCGCCGGAGCATGCAAAGGATGGGCGGAATTATCTGCTCTCCAATATGGAGGCCGACTTGGTTGACCGGGATATATGGCTTGAGGATGAGTGGACGCCTGCGGGGCAGCAGGGCAGCGATGCGCAGACGCCGACCAAAGGTGCGACAATCCTGCTGCCCTATCATCTGATCGCACGGGAGGAGCTGGATTCTTCGCAATCGTCTTTGAAGCAAAGCATTTCCGCGGGTATTTTGTACCGGATCACCGGGACACAGGAGGCATTTTATCAATTCTATGAGTCGATGAATGCTTATCGTCTGGAAAAGGAGAAAAACGGGTTCTCCATCCGTTCCTATGCCGAGGGCTTTGACGCTTCCAAGGCGCTGCGTACCTGCCAGCCGGTTACCTTTACGTTCTATGAGATCGGAGGGAACTCCTATTTCAGCGCTCAGCTGGATTAAGCACCATCGCATAAAACGCCCCGCACAGGGCTTTCAAACCTGTGCGGGGTATGTATTAGGTTTAAAAATGCCAGTCCTGCAAATTGGCATATACATCGCCGGAGTGGCTGATAAGGTCGCCCTGCACATCCCTGCTGCGCGCCGCCACGCCCTTGCGGAAACAAACGGGCAAAAAGGCGGGATTCTCCTGGAACGTGCTGAGGAAATCCTGCAGGGAAACGGCGCCTGTAAGCATTTGCTTGTAAGAAGCCGCCGCCGCTCCCTCCTGATTGATTCCGGCCTTTGCCGCGCCCGCTTCATCAAAAAACGGAGCAAGGCTCATATTGTTGGAGAGCTTCACTTCTCCGAGATACAGATCGAAGCTGCCGCCCTGCACAGCCTTTGTATAGTCCGCCCAGGCGAGTTGGGTTACCGTCACCTTGATGCCTACCGCGGAAAGCTGCGCGGCGATCATATTGGCGGCGGAGAGGCGGAAGGGATTCTCCTTATTGACAGCCAACGTGAATTGCAGCGTCTTCCCGCCGCCGGTGCGTGCGCCGGAAGCGCCTGTCTTATCAAATCCGGCCTCTTGCAGCAGCTTGATGGCCGCTTCCTTATTCTGCTTGACATCTGCAGTGGACAAACCCTTCAGCGCGTTCCAATCCGGGCGGAAGGGGACGGCGCTGGCGGCTGCATGGCCCTGATAAGCGGAAGAGGCGATCTCCTCCCGCGCGAGCGCAAGGCTCAGGGCCTGCAAAACCTTTGGATTTTGCAGCAGCTCATTTTTCGACTGGATGCCGAGGAAAACGAGATTGTTCATCAGGAATTCCGTGGTGTTGGCATTGATCCGCTGATAAACGCCACCGCTCAGATCCTGAAAGATGAAATTGACATTGCCGATCTCCAGGCTGTGAATGACCGAATCGCTGTCCGGTACGTCGACGAGGGAGATAGAGGCAAACTTCGTCGTGTTTCCGTTGAGCCAGGACTTATTGGCCTTCAAGGTAACAGAGCTGTCCCCCCGGACGGCGGAATAGCGCCCGCTGCCCACTGGGATTGCCGTTTCCGAAGAATCGCTGCCGCGCTTGATAATGGCAAAGTCGAGGCAGCTAAGCGCATAGGGATCCACTTCTTTCATCGTAAAAATGATGTTTCCACTCTGCACTTTTGCACTGCTGAAATTGGAGAGCTGCGCCCGGTAGTGCGGAGAAGCCGCAGCTTTTTCGAAGGAATAAACCACGTCCGATGCGGAGAGGGAAGAGCCGTCTGAAAAGACGAGGCCGCTTTTGAGGGCAACGCGCACCTGTGTGCCGCTGACGCTGCCGGAAGCAGCGAGAAGCGGCTGCGGCGACAGTGTTGCATCAACTGAATAGAGGGAATCATACAGGACGGTGGAAAGCATCTGGTTCGGCAGGCTTTTCGCTGTGAATGGATTCAGGGAATCGCCCTTGACATAGGGCAGGGATAACTTCCCCGTGCCGCCTGCGTTTTTCTGGCTTTCTGAAATGGCCGTTTCCTCCCCAGAAACGGCGGCGGTGGACTCTTCGTCCGTAGGTTCTCTCCCGCAAGAGGCAAGTGACGCCAAGCAGATGAACAGGCATAAAAACAAGGCAATCCATCGGACAATACCTGAAGGTTTCATAACGATGACCATTCCTTTCTTGCGTCGTGCTGTGGAACAGTGCGCTTGGGGCGCGACAATGGGATCGACACAGCCGAGAGCGGTTTTTGGGATTTGATCCTGCTGCTCACTGGATGGAGACTCTCTGTACCTGCGTTGTTCTCCCGGTTTGTTCGTCGATTTCAAAAATGCAGCCGCACATCATGCAGGGGCCGTCTCCGTTTTCAAATCGGACAGGCATCCCGGTGCGCATTTTTTCGATTGCGAGCGACGGGCGGACACCCAGGACGGACTGGATTTCGCCGGTCATGCCGAGATCGGTCAGATAGCCGGTGCCCTGCGGCAGAACCTGTTCGTCGGCGGTCTGTACATGCGTATGTGTGCCGAAGAGAGCGGAAATGCGGCCGTCCAGATAGAAGCCGAGCGCCCGCTTTTCCGCGGTGGCCTCCGCATGGAAGTCCACGATTTTTATGCGGCAGTCCTGGATATCCTCCTGCCCGAGCAGACGGTCCACACAGTCGAAGGGATTTTCAAGTGGGTCGAGAAAAACGACGCCCAGCAAATTGATCACCGCGATCCGGACGCGCCCTTTATCGATGATCTGGTATCCGCGGCCGGGGCTGCCTGCGCGGTAATTGGCGGGCCGAATGAGATATTCCGTCTCGTCGAGATAGTTGTATAGTTCGCGGCGGCGGTAAACATGGTTACCCGTGGTGATCAGGTCTGCGCCGCTGGTAAATAAATCCTGCGCGGAGGTGGGCGTGATGCCGTTGCCCGGCGCGGAATTTTCACCGTTGACAATGCAGACGTCGATCCGGTTCAGCTTTTTGAAAGAGGGGAGGTGTGCCCGCAAAAAGGCGCAGCCACCTGCACCGACAACGTCGCCAATGGCGAGGATATTCATGCAATCATGCCTTTCCATGCCCAAAGGGTGCAAATGATAAAAATACAAAAGAGGGTATACAACCCTGCATACCCTCCCCTGTTTGCTGAAAAACGATTATTTTGCGTAATCAACCGCACGGTTTTCACGGATTATGTTAACCTTAATCTGCCCGGGATATTCAAGCTCGCTCTCAATCTTTTTGACGATGTCGCGCGCAATGAGCGTCATCTTATCGTCGGTAATGATCTCAGGCTTTACCATGATGCGCACCTCGCGGCCCGCCTGAATGGCAAAGGAGCGGTCAACACCCTCAAAGGAATTCGCAATTTCCTCGAGCTGTTCCAGACGCTTGATATAATTCTGAATGTTTTCGCGCCTTGCGCCGGGGCGGGCAGCCGAAATAGCGTCCGCAGCCTGCACCAGACAGGCGACAATGGTTTTGGGCTCCACGTCGCCGTGGTGCGCCTGAATGGCATGAACCACGGCCTCGTTTTCGCGGAACCGCTTGGCGTATTCAACGCCGAGCTCAACGTGCGATCCGTCGAACTCATGGTCGAGCGCCTTGCCAATATCGTGCAGGAGACCAGCGCGCTTGGCGGTTTTGACGTCTGTGCCAATCTCGGCGGCCATGAGCCCCGCGATATAGGAAACTTCAAGCGAATGGTTCAGGACATTCTGGCCGTAGCTTGTACGGTACTTCAGCTTGCCGAGCAGCTTCACGAGCTCCGGATGGATTCCGTTGACGCCCGCGTCAACCACGGCGCGTTCGCCTGCCTGCTTGATGGTGGCCTCCACCTCACGGCGAGCTTTTTCGACGGTCTCTTCAATACGGGCGGGATGGATGCGTCCATCGGCGATCAGTTTCTCCAGCGATACGCGGGCAATTTCGCGGCGCACTGGGTCAAAGCTGGAAAGGGTGATGGCTTCGGGCGTGTCGTCGATGATCAGATCAACGCCTGTGATCGTTTCGAGCGCGCGGATGTTGCGGCCCTCACGGCCAATAATGCGGCCCTTCATTTCATCGTTGGGCAGGGAGACAACGGAAACAGTCGCTTCTGCCGCGTGATCGGCGGCACAGCGCTGAATAGCGGTTGCAACGATCTCCCGTGCGAGCGTGTCCGCCTCATCCTTGGTTTTCTGTTCGAACTCCATGATTCTGACGGCCTTTTCATGAGTTAGGTCGTCCTCCAGATTTTTCAGCAGGTATTCCTTTGCCTGTTCCTGTGTGTAACCGGAGATACGCTCAAGCATTTCAAACTGGCTTCTTTTGATGCTCTCTACTTCATCCAGACGCGTTTGAGCATCCTTGAGCTTTTTGCTGAGGGTCTCATCCTTCTTTTCGAGATTTTCGATCTTGCGGTCGAGCGTCTCTTCCTTCTGGATCATCCTGCGTTCCTGTCGCTGAACCTCAGAGCGGCGTTCCCGCAACTCGCGTTCCAGCTCATTGCGCTGTTTGTGAATCTCGTCCTTTGCCTCAATAATAGCTTCCTTTTTCTTGGTTTCCGCCTCAGCGAGAGCATTGTTGACAATCCGGGTCGCCTCTTGCGTGGCAGAACCGATCTCGGCCTCAGCCACGCGCTTGCGATGCAGGCCGCCGAGCAAAAAGCCGACGATACCGAACAATATAGCGCTTGCGACCACGGCGATTATGATTTTTAAGATGTCAGGCATGAAATAAAGTAGCACCTCCCTCATTACAAGTTTTTCATTTGTTGTTCATCATCAAAAGAATCGCAGCAGATTTGCCTGCGGCAGGGCACATGGGGAGAAAGAGCTCCCTTGCCTCCCCCTTTTGTGGGAAAAGTTATGATCGATATGCCCTGAAGCATTTGCCTTTTATTACGAAAATGCGCAAAACGATGTATGGGTTCGCATACTGATACACCATCCCTCGTATTTTACCCCGAACAGGAGAAACTGTCAAGAAAATTGTATTCCCACGCGGCAGTTTTCGGCGGGAAAAACAAAATTCCGCCGCAGAATCCGCGATAAACGCCCTGTTTTTGGAGTGGCGGGAAATTTCCATTTGAGGGCGGTTGACAAAGCCACCCCGCGGTGATAATATAAAACCGATCATAAAAAAGCAAAAAGCAGAGATGGAGAGCGCTTTTTTCTGAATCAATACCCTTTGCAGAGAGTGCCTGAAGCTTGCTGTGATCAGGCGCAGGGTTTTGAAAAGGCGTACCGCTCCGGAGTGTGTATCGAAAAGCGGCGCTGCGCTGCGTTAAGATATGCCGTGCGCGCCGCGTTAAGGTGTTTAGAGCGGCGGTTGATAAAACCGCAAGCAGGGTGGAACCGTGGAGCAAAAAGCTTCATCCCTTGATTGGAGAGGGGTGAAGCTTTTTTTGTTATTGTTCCATTTCGTGGATGTGCTCCTCCCCTAGGTATCGGTAAATGAATTCATCCTGCAGATATTGGTAAGCGAGATGGCTGCGGGAGAAGGGGGTGTGTGCGCCGCCGCTTGCGAGGGCCATTCCCAGCCCAAGGCGGGTGAAAAACCAATGACAGGGTCGTTTCAGCATCATACATTCCTCCAATTCCTAAAATTTGAAGAGGATCGTCCGGGCGGATGGCATTCAGTGATTCCCATCCTGTGTTTCCCAGTTTAAACCTTTCTGATTTTTTATCCATGCAGAAAACGGTATGCTTTATATACTTTTCGGCAGGACATCGATACGCAGGGGAAAGTGTTGCCTTTTCATGCAGGAAAGGATGGCGCGATTTGCCTGCGGCAAACCGGACAAAACGTCCCGTCTTCAGCGAAAGGATGGTGATATATGGAAGAAAACCGCGCGTTTGCGTTTCAGGGTAGCGGTTGTGCGTTTGTCCCGCGGCTGCTGGAGGCGGGGGTATATACCGATGCGGCGGTTCCAGACGAAGAAGAGCTCGTCTGGCGTGCAGGGCGCCCGAAAGCGGACTATTACCTCTTTCACTGCATCGGCGGCGCGTTAAAGATTGTCTGCCGCCAAAAGGACTATACGCTTCAAGCCGGCTCTGTGCTCCTGCTTGGCGGGAAACAGACTGTGGAGGTAGCGGCGCAGGGGGAGACGCGCTTTACTGCATTTCGGTTCCGATGCCAGAAGGGAAAACCGCCGATACGCGCCGGCCAGGTGTACAAACGCCCGGTGGGCCGTGTTGAGGAATCATTTTACACGGCCCTTTTCGCGGCGAAGGAGCCGCTGGAGCTCCTTGCGTGCCATCAGCTCAACCTGTATTTTGCACTGCTCACCTATGAGTGGCTGGACGCGCCCGAAAAGAACGAAAGGAAATCCGCCGCTGCGTCTGCCTATGAAGCGGATATTCGCAAAGCCGTTGCCTATCTGCAGACACATCTGGAGGAAAAAATTCAGATGTCTGAGCTCGCAAGGGAGCTTCACCTATCCGAGCGGAACTTCCGCAAGTATTTTACCGAGGAGATGGGTGTTTCACCAAAGGCTTATTTGCAGACGGCCCGCTTACAACGGGCCAAGGAGTTGCTTCGCACACCAGGACAGAGCATCAGTGAAATCTCAGAATCTGTGGGCTATTATTCCCAGTTTCAGTTCAGCCGGGATTTCAAGAAGGAATTCGGCCTGACGCCGTCGGCTTACCGCGGCGGAGCAGAGATCTCCTGCACAGAGAAAGCTATAAACCAGAAAACGAAATAATAGGAGGCTATTATCATGATAAATGTTACCTTAAAGGGCGGCGAAGTTCGCCAGTATGAAGCTGGAACGACGGCAATGGACGTTGCCAAATCTTTGGGCGCAGGGCTTTACAAGGCCGCGTGCTCCTGCAAAATCGATGGGACGGTCTGCGACCTGCGCACTGTCCTTCCCGGCGACTGCGAGCTTGCAATCCTCACTTTCGACGACGAGGACGGAAGGCGCGCCTTCTGGCACACGGCGTCGCATATCATGGCGCAGGCGGTAAAAAGGCTGTATCCGGATGTGAAACTCACCATCGGCCCCTCTATCGACAACGGGTTTTATTATGATTTTGACGCGCAGGAACCCTTCACGCCGGAAACGCTCGCAGAGATCGAGGCCGAGATGAAGAAAATCGTCAAGGAAGCGCTGCCGCTCGAGCGGTTTGAGCTCTCCCCGGACGAGGCGGTCAGGCTGATGGAGACGAAAAACGAGCCGTACAAGGTGGAGCTCATCCGTGAACACGCGGAGAAGGGCGAGCCGATTTCCTTTTACCGGCAGGGGGAATTCACGGAGCTTTGCGCGGGGCCGCACCTCCCGGATACCGGCCGCGTGAAGGCCTTCAAGCTGACCAGTTGCACCGGCGCTTATTGGCGTGGCGACGCGAAGAACAAAATGCTCCAGCGCATCTACGGTACGGCGTTTCCGAAGCAGTCTGAGCTGGAAGCGCACCTTACTCAGCTGGAGGAGGCGAAAAAGCGTGACCACAACAAGCTCGGCCGGGAGCTCGAGCTCTTCACAACCTCCGATGTGATCGGCCAGGGCTTGCCGATCCTGCTGCCGAAGGGCGCGCGCATCGTCCAGATCCTGCAGCGCTTCGTGGAGGATGAGGAGCAAAAACGCGGCTGGCTGCTGACGAAAACGCCGTTTATGGCGAAAAGCGACCTCTATAAGATTTCCGGCCACTGGGATCACTATAAGGATGGCATGTTCGTACTGGGCGATGAGGAAAAGGACGACGAAGTTTTCGCCCTGCGCCCAATGACCTGCCCGTTCCAGTACCAGGCGTATCTCAACAAATCGCGCTCCTACCGCGACCTGCCCCTGCGCTATAACGAGACCTCCACGCTCTTCCGCAACGAAGCGTCCGGCGAGATGCACGGTCTGATTCGCGTGCGGCAGTTCACGATCTCCGAGGGGCACCTGATGTGTACACCCGAGCAGCTGGAGGACGAATTCAGGGGCTGCCTGGAGCTCGCCATCTTCATGCTGAAAACGCTGGGGCTTTATGAGGACGTATCCTACCGCTTCTCCCAGTGGGATCCGGACGACCGTGAAAAATATATTGGCACGCCAGAGCAGTGGGATGAAGCACAGGGCGTGATGCAGAAAATTCTCGACCATTTGGGGCTTGACTATGCCGTGGGCGTGGGCGAGGCCGCATTTTACGGGCCGAAGCTCGATATCCAGATCAAGAATGTCCACGGCAAGGAGGATACGCTCATCACCATCCAGATCGACCAGATGCTTGCGGAAAAATTCGGCATGGAATATACGGATAAGGATGGCGTCAAGAAGAACCCCTATATTATCCACCGCACCTCCATCGGCTGCTACGAGCGCACGCTCGCCCTGCTGATCGAAAAATACGCGGGCGCTTTCCCGCTGTGGCTCGCGCCGGAGCAAGTGCGCATCCTGCCGATCTCCGAGCGGCACCATGAGGCGGCGCGGGCGGTTTATGAGAAGCTGTTCGACGCAGGGCTTCGCGTGGAGCTCGACGAGCGCAGTGAAAAAATCGGCTATAAGATTCGCGAAGCGCAGCTGCAGAAGATTCCGTATATGCTCGTCGTCGGCGATAAGGAGGTTGAGAGCGGGACCGTGTCTGTGCGCAGACGCGGGGAAGGCGACATCGGGGCGATGGCGACCGACGATTTCCTGGCCCACGCGCTGCTTGAGATTGCAGAGAAGAGGAAGTGATTTCGCCCTCGTCAGGCAGAAAGGGCCGTTATGGACGCCCCGGTTAGAATGCCTTTTCTTCACGAATGAGAACGGGCGTTCAGCAAGCGCATGGGAAAACGTGGTATCCTTATGTTCCATTGTCGTTTGCGAAGAGGGCAGTAAGCTACTCGATATAACGAAACAAGCGCTCTGTAAAAATACACATTTTACGGAGCGCCTGTCAGCGTGTCGAAAAAGGGACATCATTTCGCCAGAACCATTTCGTAAAATTTCTGCATTACGGTTGCTTTTTCTGATTGCCCTGACAAGGGAAGAAGAAATTGAAATGCGCTCAGGCCGCGCGGGCCCATCCTTTTCCGCTCGGCCGGAAAAGGAAGCAAAAGGGGCCGTTTTGCACGGCACTT
>OKRX01000337.1_pt1 | contig 37823 bp, 30 predicted proteins | sample 1601241 | NCBI WGS metagenome assembly OKRX01 (sample SAMEA3541500, study PRJEB24748) | human gut metagenome | biome: human gut; feature: human-associated habitat; material: faeces | place: China | collected 2012
CCGTGAACGCAGCGACCGCCCGCGCCGTGAGCGCCGTCCGCGCGAGGAGCGCCCGATCACTCCGTCCGTTCCGAAGGAGCGCGAGCTCATCCCGGTCTCCGAGGACTGCATGAAGAAGGCGGAGGAGCTCGCGACCTCGTTCATCTTCGGCCTGATGGAGAAGATGGGCATCGAGGGTCAGGTCACGGTTCTTCCGCAGACCGAGTGCGACCAGCTGCGCCTTGAGCTGTCCGGTCCGGACATGGGTCCGATCATCGGCCGCCGCGGCGATACGCTCGACGCGATCCAGTATCTCGGCTCGCTCGTGCTGAACAACGCGCTCGATGAGCACGTTCGTCTGTCTGTTGATACCGAAAACTACCGCGAGAAGCGCGCGGAGAGCCTGGAGCGTCTGGCGCGCAAGATGGCGATGAAGGTCGTCAAGAGCCATCGCTCGATGACTCTCGAGCCGATGAACCCGTATGAGCGCCGCATCATCCATGCCGCTCTCCAGGATTTCAACGGCGTTACGACCTACTCCACCGGCACTGAGCCGAGCCGCCGCGTCGTTATCGCACCGGACAGCGGCCGCCAGCGTCATTAACGCAGAGGTATCATCTATGAATGATACGATTGCCGCTGTTGCCGCATCGGGCGGACCGATCGGCATCATCCGTGTATCGGGTGCGCAGGCGATCGGTGCGGTCAGCGCGGTCTTTTCTCCGAAAAACGGCAGTCCGCTGGCGGAAGCAGCCTCGCAGAAGCTGGTTTACGGCACGCTTTCCGACAAGAACGGGCATTTGCTCGACGCCTGCTATGCGGTCGTGTTCCGCGCGCCGCATACCTACACGGGCGAGGACATGGCGGAAATTCAGTGCCATGGCTCGACTGCGGTCCTGACCGCGGCGCTCGCTGCGCTTTTCGCGCACGGCGTGCGGCAGGCCGAGGCCGGAGAGTTCACGCGCCGCGCGTTTCTGAACGATAAAATGGGACTTTCCGAGGCGGAAGCCGTACATGACCTGATCACGGCGCGCACGGTCGAAGCCGCGCAGAACGCCGCAGCGCAAATGATGGGCGCGGTCGGCTCGAGCGTGCAGCAGATGCGCGACAAGCTGCTCGGCATGGTCGCGCATTTCCACGCGATCGTCGATTTTCCGGACGAGGACATCGACCCGATCCTGTTCGATGATGCAGCGGCGCTGCTGCACCAGACAACGAGTCAGCTCTACCGCATGGCGGAGAGCTATGAACGGGGGCGTATCCTGCGCGAGGGCGTACCGTGCGTCATTCTCGGCCGGCCGAACGCCGGCAAGTCGACGCTGCTGAACACGCTGCTTGGACGCGAACGCGCCATCGTCACGGACATTCCCGGCACGACACGCGACCTCATCGAGGAGAACGTCAAGGTCGGCCAGATCCTGCTGCGCGTGACTGATACGGCCGGACTGCGCGACACGACCGACCCGGTCGAACAGGCCGGTATCGACCGCGCAATGGCGGAAGCGTCTGCGTCCGCGCTCATTCTCGCCGTGTTCGACGGCTCCAAGCCGATCGGGGAAGAGGATATGCTCGTGCTCGCCCGTTCGGCCGGACACCGTGCGATCGCCGTGCTGAACAAGACAGACCTGCCGCAGCAGCTCGACGAGGAGCTGCTCAAAAAGCAGTTCGCGCACATCGTTCATCTGTCGGCAAAGACAGGGGAGGGAATGGATCGTCTGCTGTCGCTCATTCCGCGCACCATCGGCTTCGGAGAGACTGCGTTTGACGGCGCACTGATCACAAACGCCCGTCAGGCCGCCGCGCTCGCGCGCGCCGCAGAACGCTGCGAAGCGGCGCTGTACGCTGCACAGTGCGGCATGACGCCGGACGCTGTCGTGATGGATGCAGAGGGCGCGATTGCCGCGCTCGGCGAGATCACCGGCGAGACCGTGACCGAGTCGGTCGTTACCCGAATTTTCAGCGATTTCTGCGTCGGCAAGTGACGCGGAGAACGAATGTGGAAACAATGTGGATAGGGGGGCCGCCTGCCGCGCGCAGCGGCCCCTTTTTCAGGCAATAATACAACAAAGCGTAATTGAAAGATAAAAATATTACGTTTAGTAAAACGAAAATGACCACTCAAAGTAGAGTTATCCAGAGTTTCCACATAGTTATCAACAGTTTTACACAGAGAGGGACCGATGAACATTTTGCTATTTCGATATACAAAAGGAGGCGCCGCGCGATGACAGCATTTGACGCGGAAGCGTTCGACGTTGCGGTGATCGGCGCCGGTCATGCAGGCATTGAGGCCGCGCTCGCAAGTGCACGTTTAGGTGCGAAAACCGCGTGTTTTTCGATCAATCTGGACGCTGTAGGCAATATGCCGTGCAATCCTGCCATCGGCGGCACGGCCAAGGGACACCTCGTTCGAGAGATCGATGCACTGGGCGGAGAGATGGCCCGGGCGGCGGATGCGGCCTGCATTCAGTACCGTATGCTCAACCGCGGCAAGGGCCCTGCGGTGCATTCTCTGCGTGCGCAGGCCGACCGAATTAAATACAGAGCGTATATGAAGCACGTTCTGGAGCAGCAGGAAAACCTGTTTCTCATGCAGGATGAGGTGGTCGCCATCGAGCAGAAGGACGGCGCGGTTTCGGCTATCGTGACCGCTGTCGGCGTGCGCCATGCCGTCAAGGCGGTCGTTGTCGCCTCGGGCACCTTCCTCGGCGGCCGCGTCATCATCGGAGAATATACCCGTGAATCTGGCCCGGACGGCATGGCGGCGGCAAAGCCGCTCACCGAGTCGCTGCGCGGTCTGGGACTGCGCTTGCAGCGCTTCAAGACCGGCACGCCTCCGCGCATCAACCGCCGCTCGATTGACTTCGAGGGTCTTGCGGTGCAGGAGGGAGAGGATGAAATTATCCCGTTTTCCTTCGAGACCGACCATCCGCCCGATAACCGTGCGGTATGTCATCTGACCTATACGACCGCGGAAACGCATGAGATCATCCGCGCAAACCTCGACCGTTCGCCGCTCTACGGCGGCAAAATCGAGGGCGTTGGCCCGCGCTACTGCCCGTCCATCGAGGATAAGGTCGTGCGCTTCGCGGACAAGCCGCGCCATCAGCTGTTTCTTGAGCCGATGGGACTGGATACCGAGGAAATCTATGTACAGGGCTTTTCGTCCTCCATGCCGTTCGATGTGCAGCGCAAAATGCTGCACTCGGTCAAGGGACTGGAGCATGCCGAGATCATGCGTCCGGCCTACGCCATCGAGTACGACTGCATCGATCCGCTCGAGCTGCGCCCGACGCTCGAGACCAAAAAGGTCTCCGGCCTGTACGGCGCAGGCCAGTTCTGCGGTTCGTCCGGCTACGAGGAGGCCGCCGCACAGGGTCTTGTGGCAGGCATCAACGCCGCCCTCAGGCTCAAGGGAGAGGAGCCGCTCGTGCTCGACCGTGCAGACGGATACATCGGTACGCTGATCGACGATCTGGTGACGCGCGGCACGAATGAACCGTACCGCATGATGACCTCGCGCTCGGAATACCGCCTGCTGCTGCGGCAGGACAACGCGGACGAGCGCCTTGTTCCGATCGGTGTCCGTGTCGGACTGAATTCGCCCGAACGCGGCGAAAAAGTACGGAAAAAGTACGAAACTGTGCAGAAGGAGATCGACCGCATCGCATCGGTCGGCATCGCGCCGGGCGAGCAGCTGAACGCCTTTCTGGAGCAGCATCACTCGACGCCTCTCAAGGCCGGCTGCAAGCTGATCGACCTGCTGCGCCGTCCGGAGCTGAGCTACGCAGCTCTTGCGCCGTTCGATGCAGAGCGCCCGGCGCTGCCTGCGGTCATCCGCGAGCAGGTCGAGATCCGCATCAAATATGCCGGTTATATCGAGCGCCAGGAGCGCGATGTCGAGCAGTACCGCAGGCTTCAGAGCCGTCCGCTGCCGCTTGATCTGGACTATAACGAGGTGGACTCGCTGCGTCTGGAGGCGCGGCAGAAGCTGAACGCAGTCAAGCCGCTGAATTTCGGTCAGGCGGCCCGTATTTCGGGTGTCTCGCCGGCGGATATTACTGCGCTGATGATCTATATCGAAACACATCGAAAGGGGGAAAGGGCTTGACCGACCGCGAGCTGCTGTACACCGGGCTGAAGGAATTTCTTCCCGAAGTCAGCGAAAAAATGATTGATAATTTATTGAAATTCTCCGCGCTGCTGCTGGAGAAGAACAAGGTGATGAACCTCACCGCAGTCACCGAACCGACCGAGGTCGTGACGCGCCATTTTCTCGACTGCGCCGCCCTCGCGCCGCATATGCCGCAGGAGGGAAGGGTGCTCGACGTGGGCACGGGCGCCGGTTTTCCGGGTATGCCCCTGGCAATACTGTGCCCGGAGACCGAATTTGTCCTGCTCGACGCGCTGCGCAAGCGCATCGACTTTCTGAATGAGGTTATCGAGACACTGGGTCTGACCAACGTCATCGCCGTCCATGCCCGGGCGGAGGATTTCGCGAAGGACAGCCGCGCGTCGTTTGATATGGCGGTTTCACGTGCAGTGGCAGACCTGCGCACGCTCAGCGAGCTGGCGGTGCCGATGGTCAAGGTCGGCGGCTGCTTCCTCGCCATGAAGGCGGCGGATTGCGCGGAGGAAGTGCAGAGCGCGGCGCATGCCTTCGAGGTGCTGGGCGTCGGCGAGCCGGAAATGCTGAGCTATACTGTGCCGCATGACGGCATCGAGCGGGCGCTCATTCGTCTGCCGAAGATCAGCGATACCCCCGACAAATACCCGCGCCGCTTTAAGAAAATTCAGACCGCTCCGCTCTGAAATTATACGGAAAGTTTACCCTCTGTACGGAAATTACAGAGGGTATTTTTTGTCCGAAAATAAGTATATCAGCCGCTTTTTCGTTGGAAATGACAGGAATTTGTCGTACAAGGCAGATTACGCGGTCGATTTTGCTTGCCTGTCTGCAAAATTGTGGTAATCTATTACCAAAGGACGACCGTGCCACAGAAAACAGAGGTGCAGTACCCCTGTTCATCGGGCACAGCAGGAAAAGGAGGTTACTTATGATGAAATCGGTCCTGACGCTTGTGTCCGGGAGGGAGGATCGGGTGTTGCGGCGCATCCGTATTTCAGAGATTGTGCGCAATCCCAATCAGCCGCGGCGATATTTCGACCCGGAGGCGATCGCCACGCTCGCGGAGAGCATCCGTCAGTACGGCGTGCTCAATCCGCTGACCGTGCGGCGGACAGGGAACGGCGGCTATGAACTGGTCGCAGGGGAGAGGCGGCTGAGGGCGGCGCGCGTCGCCGGACTGACCGATGTGCCCTGCCTGCTCATCAACGCGGACGGGGAGGACTCGTCGGTAATTGCCCTCGTTGAGAATTTGCAGCGGCGCGATCTGGATTTCTTTGAGGAGGCGAACGGCTTCAAGCGGCTCATCGAGCAGTTCGGTCTGACGCAGGAGGAGGCCGCGCGCAAGGTAGGGAAGACCCAGTCAGCCGTTGCGAACAAGCTGCGGCTGCTGCGGCTGTCGCAGCAGAATATGGAGCTGATCCGCTGCAACAATCTGACCGAGCGGCACGCCCGGGCACTGCTGCGCCTGAACGACGAGGCCGACCGCATCAACGTCACCAATTATATCATCGAGCATGAGCTGAATGTCAGCCGTACCGAGGAATATATCGACGAATTTCTCAAGGCGAAGGAAAATCCGCAGCCGGTCGTTGAACCGGAGAGCGGCAAGCACGTTGTGCGCCTGTTCAAGGATGTGCGCTTTTTTCTGAACACACTCAACCGTGCGGTCGGGGTGATGGTCGATGCAGGAATCGGCGCGACCGTCAAGCAGCAGGAGAGCGACGACGGCCTGACGCTCACTATCTGCATTCCGCACGCGAAAGGGTAAATTGCAGCAATCACGATACTATATTATATAGGTGCCATCCGAAGGGATGGCACTTTTGTTTCATGTGAAACAAAGGCATGGAACAAATGACAGAATTGTTGCACGTGAAACATTCTGCATGAAACAGAAAGCAAAATTGTTCCACGTGAAACATCGGCGCGGAACAGGGAGGGACTGTTTCACGTGAAACCTTTTCCGGACAGTTTGTGTTCCACATGAAACAACGTCCACGCAGGCAAACTCATGTTTCACATGAAACATTTTCCGCAGAAGGAAAAGCGCAGGCAAAAATTTTGGGATAGTGCCTTTGTTTTCTTTTAAGCATGTGCTATAATAAAGAGCATAGGAAAAAACACGAATAAAGAGGAAAGCACTATGGGTAAAATTATCGCGTTCGCCAACCAGAAGGGCGGCGTGGGAAAAACAACGACTGCGATCAACCTCGCAGCGGCACTGTCCGAGCGCGGAAAGCGCGTTCTGCTGTGCGACTTTGACCCGCAGGGCAATGCGACCTCAGGCTTCGGTGTCGATCCGCGTTCCCTCGAAACATCGGTCTATGATCTGATCGTATCCGAGGACCCGGATACGAAATCAGGTATCGTCCAGACGAAATGGGTCGATATCATCGGCGCGAACGTCAATCTTGCGGGCGCGGAGCTCGATCTGATCGCAATGGATCACCGCGAGGCGCGGCTCAAGCTCGTGCTCGACAAGGTGAAGGACGAATACGATTATGTGTTCATCGACTGCCCGCCGTCGCTCGGCCTGCTGACGCTCAACTGCCTGTGCGCAGCGGACAGCTTTCTGGTTCCGCTCCAGTGCGAGTATTACGCGCTCGAGGGTCTGAGCCAGCTGATGACGACCGTGCGCATGGTCAAGAAAAACATGAACCCGAAGCTGTCGCTCGAGGGTGTGCTGCTGACCATGTTCGACGGCCGAACCAACCTGTCCATTCAGGTGGTCGAGGAGGTCAAAAAGCACTTCCCGGGTGAGGTATTCTCGTCGGTCGTTCCGCGCAACGTTCGTCTGAGCGAGGCGCCGAGCCACGGCAAGCCGATCACCGAGTACGACCGCATGTGCCGCGGCGCAGAAGCGTATCTGTCGCTCGCGGATGAAATCCTTGCGAAAAACGGAAAGGGGAAGGGCTGATGGCATCCGGTAAAAAAGGACTGGGCGGCGGCCTGTCCAACCTGTTCGGAGATACGACGGTCGTTGATCTGAAAACGGAGACCTCGGCGGACAGCGTCAGCAAGATCGCGGTCAGCCGCATCGAACCGAACCCCGGCCAGCCGAGGAAGGTATTCACGCAGGAGGCGCTCGACGAGCTCGCGGAAAGCATCCGTCTGCACGGCGTCATCACGCCGATCACGGTGCGCGCGGGCAAAAAGGAAGGCTATTATCAGATCATCGCAGGCGAGAGGAGATGGCGTGCCGCGCGGCAGGCCGGTCTGGATGAAATCCCTGCGATGGTCATCGAGGCGAGCGAGAGCGAGGTCATGGAGCTCGCGCTCATCGAGAATTTGCAGCGGCAGGACCTCAACCCGATCGAGGAAGCGGAGGGCTATGAGCAGCTAATGCGCGACTATGGCCTGACGCAGGAGCAGGTCGCGCAGCGCGTCGTCAAGTCGCGCCCGGCGGTCGCCAATGCGCTTCGTCTGCTTCAGCTGCCCGGCGAGGTCCGGACCATGGTCAGCAGGGGAGAGCTCTCCGGCGGCCATGCGCGCGCGGTGCTCGCCGTCGCGGAGGAGGATAAGCGCGTCGAAGCCGCAAAGCAGATGGCCGGCATGACCGTCCGTCAGGCGGAGGCGCTCGCCAAGCGCATGAATAAAAAGCCTGCGGAGCCAAAGCCGCAGGAAAGCGACTTTTCCGTGGACTATATCGCGGCGCTGGAGAAGGAGCTGGAAAGCGTTCTCGGCCGTAAGATCTGCATTCAGCAGGGCAAAAACAGCGGTCAGCTGACCCTTGAATATTACGGCGCGGACGATCTGGAACGCCTGACTGAAGCGCTGCGCGCCCTGCGCGTATAAGGAGGCAGCACATGAACGAACAGAAAAACAACGCCCCTGAACAGGCAAAGCCGGAGAAAAAACTCAGCCGCACGACGCTGACGTTTTATATCGTCGGTCTGTTCTCGGTAGCGATCGCACTCATCCTCATCAGCTATGTTGCGCAGGCGCGTGCGGACCGGCAGGTCGAAAACCTCAGCTCACAGCTGAACGAGCAGCAGACGGTTGCGCAGGGCGCGACCCAGAAGGTCGCAGATCTGCAGCAGCAGTTTGATTTGCAGAGCAGCGCGCTGGAGAGCGTGCGCAGCACGCTCGGTACCGAGCAGGCAAAGACCGATGTGGTCGGCGCGGCGCAGAATCTGCGCGAGCGCGAGCAGATGCTCGAAATGCTGGTAGCGGCGGAGCAGGCCGTCATTGACGATGACATGGAGCAGCTGAATTACCTGCTCGAGGGCATCAAAGACGCCTTTTCCGAGGACCAGCTCAAGCTCCGCGAGGACGGCGGCGTGCTTGAGGCAAATGACTACGCAGTCTATCAGAAGCTGCTCGCGCTCGCAGACAGCGCCGCGCAGAGCGAAGATAAAAATGTCAATAATCAATAAGGAGAAATAAAAATGCTGGATATCAAATTTGTCCGAGCAAACCCGGACGCAGTCAAGGAAAACATCAAGAAGAAGTTCCAGGACGAGAAAATCCCGATGGTCGATGAGGTCATCGAGTTCGACGCGAAGTACCGCGCTGCAAAGACCCGCTGCGACGAGCTGCGCGCTCAGCGCAACAAGAAGTCCAAGGAGATCGGCGGTCTGATGGCCAAGGGCCAGAAGGACGAGGCCGAGAAGGTCAAGGCAGAGGTCAAGGCGATGGCCGACGAGATGACCAAGCTCGAAGAGGACGAAAAGGTTTTTGCTGAGGAAGTCAAGAACCGCATGATGGTCATCCCGAACATCATCGACCCGTCTGTCCCGATCGGCAAGGACGATTCCGAGAACGTTGAGAACGAGCGCTTCGGCGAGCCGGTCGTTCCGGATTTTGAGGTTCCGTACCATGTTGACATCATGGAGTCCTTCGACGGCATCGATCTCGACGCTGCTCGCCGCACCTCCGGCAACGGCTTCTACTACCTCAAGGGCGACATCGCTCGTCTGCACTCTTCTATCCTGTCCTACGCGCGCGACTTCATGATCGACCGCGGCTTCACCTACTACATTCCGCCGTTCATGATCCACGGTGATGTAGTAAAGGGCGTTATGTCCTTCAAGGAAATGGAGAACATGATGTACAAGATCGAGGGCGAGGATCTGTACCTGATCGGCACCTCCGAGCACTCCATGATCGGCAAGTTCATCGACACCATCAACGACGAGGAGACCCTCCCGCAGACCCTCACCAGCTACTCTCCGTGCTTCCGCAAGGAAGTCGGTGCGCACGGCATCGAGGAGCGCGGCGTTTACCGCATCCACCAGTTCGAGAAGCAGGAAATGGTCGTCGTCTGCAAGCCGGAGGACAGCAAGGCATGGTACGAGAAGCTGTGGCAGAACACGGTTGATTTCTTCCGTTCGCTCGATATTCCGGTACGCACCCTCGAGTGCTGCTCGGGCGACCTGGCTGACCTGAAGGTCAAGTCCTGCGACGTAGAGGCATGGTCTCCGCGTCAGAAGAAGTACTTCGAGGTCGGCTCCTGCTCCAACCTCGGCGACGCACAGGCGCGCCGTCTGGGCATCCGTGTCCGCAGCAAGGAGAACCCGAAGGAGCTGTACTTCGCGCACACCCTGAACAACACGGTCGTTGCACCTCCGCGTATGCTGATCGCGTTCCTCGAGAACAATCTGCGTGAGGACGGCTCGGTCGCTATCCCGAAGCCGCTTCAGCCGTACATGGGCGGCATGACCGAGCTGCGCAAGAAGTAAGTTCCATTCCGCGAAACAGACAGGAGTAATTGATATGAACACCGGTATCAAGGGCGAGAAGAAGTTCACCGTAACCAAGGAGCAGTTGGCGTGCAACGTCGGCAGCGGTCTGGTATCCGTATTTGCCACCCCGATGATGATCGCAGCCATCGAGAACACCGCCGCAGGCAGCGTCGCCGGGGAGCTTGAAGAGGGCAGGACCACGGTCGGCACGCTGGTAAACGTCAGCCATGTTGCCGCTACGCCGGAGGGCATGGAGGTCCGCATCGAGACCGAGCTGACCGAGATCGCGCCGAACGGCAAGATCCTGACCTTCAAGGTTGCAGCCTACGACGAGGCAGGCCTGATCGGCGAGGGCACGCATCAGCGCGCCATTGTTGCCAAGGAGCGCTTCGAGCAGAAGGCACAGAGCAAGCTCGCAAAGTAAAAACCAGACATGATAAAAGCACCGCAGTCATAGACTGCGGTGCTTTGACTGTCGGAAAGCTTCGTTTTTCCGACAACCTGTGTTTTGGCTTCGCAAAACACGAACGTCCGAAAGTTCCCATGCGGAAACCTTCTCCTTCTGAAAGTATGAAAACCGGGGCGCACGCCTCGGCTGCTCTCATTGCATATTTTGGAGGATAGAGGCCTGCGGGCTTGTGCATTTGCTGCGCAAACGCTTTTTCATGCGCGCTGCCGTGCGGCAGCGTCCGCATCGTGAAAACGGACTTTATTGACAGACTGAGACGCACATCTTGCGATGTGCGTCTTTTTGCATCTTTGCACGGTTATAGCTCCGGCACATCTGTATCTATGAACGGCACATCGGTTTTGTATACCTCATCAATCGCTTTGGACATATGCTGGATACGGTACTGCCGCGGTGACGTACCGACTTTCTTCACGAACAGGTTGATCAGGCTGCCGCTGGTCGAGTAGCCGACCTCCTCGGCGATTTCTGCAATCGGCTTCTGCGTGCGCACGAGCAGGACCTTCGCCCGCTCAATGCGTGAGTTGATGACATAATCGGCAGGGGAGAAGCCGGTGCGGCGCTTGAACATATGCGCGAAATAGGACGCGCTCAGGCACACGGTGGACGCCAGCTCCTCCACGGAAATCGGCTGACCGATATGCGATCGGATGTACTGGATGGCCTGCTCGACCGGCGTATCCGCTGACTGCTCGGCGGCACTCGGTGAGAGCAGCAGGTCAAACATGCGGTAGATGCGTGCCGAGCGCTGCATATCGGTCTCTACACCGTTCTCATCGTAAAAGCGCACCATGTCGTACAGCAGATTGCCGATCAGCGTGTTGTTGTCGCGGCGGATGAGCCAGCCGTGCCGGTCGGTGATGCGGCGGCACAGCTCACGTGCGTTCGAGCCCTCAAAGTGCATGTACACGAACTCCAGTCCGTCCTCGGCGTGGTAGTAGTGCGGCTCGATGCAGTCGAGCAGCAGCACGTCACCGACCTCGGCGACATGGAACTCACCGCGGTACTCCACGCGGAAGCGTCCCTTGCGGATGTAGGCGATGAGCAGCGGCGGATAACTGTCGCGCTTCATAAAATAGTTGGCGGTGCAGTAGTAGTGACCGCACCATGTCGGGTAAAACAGCAGCTCTCTCGCGGTCTGCGACGGCGTAAACGGAAAACAAACCGACTCACTTCGGATGCCGGGATCAACACTTTGCATAAACTCTTCTCCTTCCTTATTTTGCCCTCATAGAATCCATGAACGAAATAGCAGGATTGATGAACTGGTTTTCTGTGTTTTTTCACAGAAAGCAGGATCGATGAACTTTATGACAGAAACGCTTATTGAATATATCCATAAAACATTTTATACTTAGGTCAGAAGTTAGGAAATAGATACAATGAACAAAGTTAATGCGAATTTATTGTAGGTATTTCACAAAACTACAAGCATGTCTATTCAAAGCAGTATTCAACTATTTTTAATTTGAAGAAAGAAGGAAAACATTATGTTCATCGGTGAAAAGAAAATCGCTCGTCCGTTCCGTTGGGGTATCGTAGGCGGCGGCCGCACTTCCGGCGTTGGCTACAAGCATCGTCTGGGCGCTATGCGCGACAACACCTCGTTCGTACTCAAGGCTGCAGCGTTCGACCTGGACTTCGCCCGCTGCGTAGACTTCGGCAAGAACCTGAACATGGATGAGGAGCGCCTCTATCCGGATTACAAGACCATGTTCGCAGAGGAAGCAAAGCGCGAGGACGGCATCGAGGCTGTTGACATCGCAACCCCGAACTTCCAGCACTTTGAGGTCTGCAAGGCAGCTCTGGAAGCCGGCCTGCATGTAATCTGCGAGAAGCCGCTGTTCTTCAAGGTTGAGGAAGGCGAAGAGATCAAGAAGCTGGCTGAGGAAAAGGGCAAGATCGTTTGCGTAACCTACGGCTTCTCCGGTTTCGACCTGCTGAGCCAGATGCGTTCCATGGTCCTGAACGGCGACATTGGTGAGGTTACCATGGTAGACCTCCGCTACGCACATGGTTTCGCTTGCGACCCGACCGGCGACAAGCAGGCTGAGGGTCAGAAGTGGCGTGTTGATCCGGCAAAGTCCGGCCCGTCCTTTGTACTTGGCGACCTGTCCACCCACACCTTCTATATGTCCGAGCTGATCTGCCCGCAGCTGAAGCTGAAGCAGCTGCTGTGCGACCGCCAGAGCTTCATCAAGTCCCGTGCACCGCTGGAGGACAATGCTTACGTCCTGATGCGTTATGAGAACGGCGCAGTTGGCCGTATGTGGGCATCCGCAGTTAACGCAGGCGACATGAGCAGCCAGCACATCCGCATTGTCGGCACCAAGGCTTCCCTCGAGTGGAACGATATGCATCCGGATGAGCTGTACTACGAAGTACAGGGTCAGCCGCGTCAGACGCTGGTTCGCGCAATGGATTACCTGAATCCGGAAGCTCTTGAGTACGAGCGCCTGGGTGCTCTGCATTACACCGGCCTGATCGAGTCCTGGAGCAACCTGTACACCCGTTTCGCTATCGCAATGGATGCGAAGAATCGCGGCGACGAGGAGACCCTCAAGAATCTGGTTTACCCGGATCTGGAGCACGGCATCGACGGCATCCGCTGGGTAACCAAGTGCGTAGAGTCCGCTGATAAGGGCGGCGTATGGGTAGATTTCAAGTAATCCGCCTGTTTACCGAATAACTCGCTTATTTCTTCTCTCTCAGCTGCTGCCTTCCGTTTCAGGCGGGCAGCAGCAGTCCCTCAAAGAATTTTTCTCAAAAAATGTTCCGAAAGAAAAGAGGTTTTTTATATGAAACTCGCAATCTGCACTGACGTATTCGCTGATCTGTCCTACACGGATATGCTCGACAAGGTAAAGTCCCTCGGCATCGACGCGGTCGAGATGACCGCCGGCGGCTGGGGCGCACGCAAGCACTGCAACACCGCCGAGCTGCTCGCGGACGCAGGCAAGCGTGAAGCGTTCATGATGGAGCTTGAAAAGCGCGGCATGCGCATTTCTGCACTGAACACCTCGTGCAACCCGCTTTGGCCGTCCAAGACCGGCGAGGAGTACAAGAAATCCATGTACGACTGCGCAACGCTTGCAGGTCTGCTCGGCGTTAAGAAGATCGTAGCCATGGCCGGTCTGCCGGCAGGCAACGAGACCGACACCACCCCGAACTGGATCACTTCTACCGTTTCGTGGCCGGATTTCATGGCTCCGGCTTATGAATATCAGTGGAAGGTAACCATCGAGTTCTGGAACGAATTTATCGCACACTGCAAGAAGTGCGGCATTGAGCACATCGCTATCGAGGAATTCCCGGGCACCATGGTTTGGTCTGCTTCGACCCTGCTCAAGCTGCGTGAAGCGACCGACCCGATGCTCGGCATCAACCTCGACCCGTCGCACATGATGGTGCTGGGCGCCGACCCGATCGCGGCTGCACGCTCACTCAAGGGCTGCATCTTCCACGTTCACGGCAAGGACGCCCGCATCGAGCGCGGTCTGGCTGACACCGACGGTCTGCTTGAGCCGCGCCCCGTTACCGAGTCCGCTGACCGCGTATGGAACTACGTTGCAGTCGGCTGCGGCAAGGATCTCCAGTGGTGGAAGGAATTCTTCTCTGTCTGCCACATGATGGGCTACGACGGCGACGTTTCTCTCGAAATGGAGGACCTCACCATGACGGTTGACGCCGGTGTTCATACCTCCATCGACGCGCTCCGCCAGACGATCAGCCGGTAAAACGTAAAATATAAAACAGTATAAAACCCCTTCCCGTTATTCCTCTCGTAACGGGAAGGGGGTGGTTTTTCGGGGGGTAAAGTCCATCATGCAGCCGGTCTGTGCCTTTGGTTCTCTCGTGAAATTTCAGGAGGTGTATCGATGGATCAATTCTCTGAGGTCGTTTAGCGTGATATGCGCAATATCATTGGCGGTATCAGCAGGTGATAAGGCGTCTTCGGCAGGGTAAGGGAGATAATAAAGTGTATCATCGTCACCTACTAACATCTGACAGAATTTCCAACCCAGCTGTTCATATGCATCAGCCGGCATGTCGTCGGTCGGAGCGCCGAGGAAAAAGATATACTGCTGACCGACTAAGGGGCTTTCCTGCATATCGGCTGCTTGGCGGATGATCGTATTTTCCAACTCTTCATCAGTCATATCGGTATAGCTTTCTCGATTATGTTCCGCCGCGGCAACATCTTTCATAGAAATATACCCGCCATATGCGTAGATCGTAATGTTTGACCTGTCCGACAGGTCGCCGGACAACACGTCTTGTACAGCGGCGTCAATAACGGTCCATGCGTTAGCGCCGATGGAAGTATATTCTATGTTATCGACTGTCGCCTGAACGATGGCAGTTGCGTGCGGAATGACTTCTTCGAGAACTGGGCGATATGCTAAATCAAGGCGGGAATTGTCGTTTATAACGGTTTTATCCTGATAAATTGAGGGCGTTTCTTGCTCGAAAAGTATGATTTCAGAGTCGGGAATTGGGGTTTCTTGGGGCAGGGGAGTGTTGTCTGTTGCGGAAGTCTGATCGTCAGCGCTCTGACACGCCGTCAGCGAAATAATTACAAGGACGCTTAGGAGTAAAATGGATATTTTGGCTCGGTGATGCTTCACGACAGGTCGCTCCTTTCCGTTCATGGATAGATTTATTATATCGCTGCATCAATAGTCTGTCTATTCATTTGAAAAGGAAACGGTATATTCCCAATTTGATAAATAAAAACAGCAGGCACATTCGTGTCTGCCGTCCTGCTGCCCGTCACGGCTTTTGTGCTGTGGCGGGTATTTTTTTGCGTTGAAATGGCCTGTCCTTGCGGCTGCCGGAGATTGGCGGTCAAGGGTGTTAAAAAATGTACGATTTGCTACACAGTGTACAGTATTTTTACTTTGGACTGCTTATCCCATTAAAGTATTTACAATTATATCAAAAAATACGCGAAACTACAAGGCTTTGGCAGGTTATTAACCTGTACTATTTGCTACACTTTTGTCGAGCAATGTGAGGGTTAAGGGATGGAACCGAGAAGCTTTTATTACTCCTGCACACCGGAAGCTGACCGCGAAACGCAGTTCGAAAGCTTCCGTTCGATGGGAGCACACGAAAGCGAGATTTTCATTGATGTGTGCGGGCACAGAAAGTCGAGCCGCAGCAGTCTGGCGATGCTCAAGCGCATCGGCCTGCGTGAGGGCGACCGGCTGACTATTCCGACGCTGTACTGCCTGAGCGATTTGAAAAAGGGCCTTGCAGATGAGCTGAACTGGCTTCGACAGCACGGAATTCAGCTGCGGATTGCTGATATTCCGATGACGATGCGCTGCTCTGATGAAACGGAGCAGCGCCTTGCCAGCGAAATGCTGTATCAGGTGATCGATGCGACGGTCTTGAAGGAACGCGAGGAAAAACGCCAGAAGCAGAGCGAAGGCATTCGTGCGGCACAGGAAAAGGGCGTGCATATCGGCCGCAAGCCGATGGAGCGCGGCGCTGAGTTTGAAGCGCTAAAGCAGCAGTGGCAGCGCGGCGAGGTCTCGCTCAGAGAGGCAGGAAGACGGCTCGGCGTGACGCATCAGACGTTTAAGAAGTGGGTAGAGGAAGAGTAATAAAAAGGTAGGAGTACGATGAAAGGTCTAATCTTAGCTGCAGGCAAAGGCACGCGCCTTTACCCGATGACAAAACCGATGAGCAAGCCATTGCTTCCGGTTTACGACAAGCCCATGATTTACTACCCGCTTGCAATTCTTATGCAAGCGGGCATTTCCGATGTCATGGTAATCGTTCCGCCGAACGAAACAGACACATTCTGCGCACTGCTTGGTGATGGAAGCCAGTTCGGCATTCATATCTGCTATGCAGAGCAGCCGGTTGCGCGTGGTATTGCGGACGCTCTTCTGATCGGTCGAGAGTTTGTGGGCAACGACTCGGTATGCCTTGTGCTGGGCGATAACATTTTCCACAGCGACACGCTGGCTGAGGTTCTGCGTAAGGGCGCACAGCAGCAGAATGGTGCAACGGTATTCGGCTACTGGGTCGAGAATCCGCGACCGTTCGGCGTGGTAGAGTTTGACGAGGATGGACGGGCTATTTCGATTGAGGAGAAGCCACGCCATCCGAAGAGCAATTACATAATTCCTGGCATTTATTTTTACGATAATCAGGCAATGGAGATTGCAGCAAGGCTCACGCCGTCTCAGCGCGGCGAGCTTGAAATCACTGATGTAAATCTGGAATATCTGCGCCGTGACCAGCTGCAGGTGCTCCCGCTCGAGCGGGACGTTGTGTGGCTGGATGCCGGTACAGCTGACAGCCTGATGGACGCCGGACAGACTATTCGAAATATCCAGGCTGAGACAGGACGCTATGTCGGCTGTCTGGAAGAACTGGCATTCAATCAGGGATGGCTGACGGAAGAGCAGGTGCACAATGCCGGACAAGAGCTCGGCATGACACTCTATGGACAGTACTTACAGTGCTTATAACGGAGGATAGAAAATGACAGTTTTGTTAGCAGGCGGCGCAGGCTATATCGGCTCACACACCGCTGTACAGCTTTTGATGAGCGGACATGACGTAGTAATCGCAGATGATTACAGCAACAGCTGTCCGGAGGTTATCAATCGTATCGAAGAAATCACCGGAAGGCAGGTTCGCGCCTACGAGACTGACGTGAAGGACAAAGTCAAGGTACGGCAGATTTTCGCAGAAAACGAGATCGACTGTGTGATTCACTTCGCTGGTCTGAAGGCAGTCGGTGAGTCGGTACAGCAGCCGCTGAAGTATTACCGGAACAATATCGACACCACGCTGACGCTGCTCGAGTGCATGCAGGAGGCAGGTGTCAAGCAGTTTGTTTTCTCGTCCTCCGCGACGGTTTACGGCGAGGAGAATGCGATTCCGTACATCGAAACGATGAAGCGCGGCAGCTGCTCCAACCCATATGGCTGGACCAAGGTCATGATGGAAGAAATTCTTGAGGACGCGGCAAAGGCTGACCCGGAACTGACTGTCGTTCTTCTGCGCTATTTCAATCCGATCGGCGCACATGAGTCCGGTCGTATTGGCGAGGATCCGCAGGGTATCCCGAACAACTTGATGCCGTATATCGCGCAGGTTGCGGTTGGCCGTCGCGATCATCTGACGATTTTCGGTAACGACTACCCGACGCCGGACGGCACCTGCCGCCGCGACTATATCCATGTGATGGATCTCGCGGACGGTCATGTGAAGGCTGTTGAGTACGCTGCACATCACAAGGGTGTTGAGGTGTTTAATCTTGGCACCGGCACGCCGTACAGCGTTCTGGAGATTGTTCACGCATTTGAGAACGCGACCGGCGTTGCAATCAAGCACGAGTTCGGTGCGCGCCGTGCAGGCGACCTGCCGGAGTTCTGGGCGAACGCAGATAAGGCCGCAAAGGCGTTCGGCTGGAAGGCAGAGCGTGACTTGACGGCTATGTGCAGAGATACGTGGAGATGGCAGAGTGGGAACCCGGAAGGATATCGGAAATAAGTGATGAAAAGAAAGGGGAGAATTGCGATGCCGATGGTCAGTGTTATCATGCCGGTATTCAATGCCGGAGACGGCAGTGAGTTGGAGCAAGCAATTCAATCCATTCTTCAGCAAACATTTACTGATTTCGAATTGATTATTTGCGATGATGCTTCTACAGATAACACATGGGAGCATTTGAAGAGGTTGGCATCTCTGGATAGCAGAATCACCTTGCTGCAGAATGTGGTTAATCAGAGAGCAGGCGCGGCACGCAATCGCTGCATTGATAAATCACAGGGACGATTTATCGCGTTTATGGATGCGGATGACATATCTGCGCCTAATCGACTGCAAATACAGTTGGAATTTTTGAAAAATCACCCCGAAATTGCTTTTGTTGGAGCAAGGGGTGAATTTTTTCATAAAGTTCCCGGTGATTTAAAACAGTATTACTGGTTTGTGGATCAGCCGCAGGCAAAGGATTTCCTTATGACCTTACCATTTGTTCACGCTTCTATCATGATGCGGCGTGATGTGATGCAGAAAGTCGGAGGATACAGTACTGAGCAAGCCGTTATTCGGTCAGAAGATTACGATATGCTGATGCGTGCATATGCATTGGGATATACAGGAGCCAATATGGCGGATGTGATGTATTTTATTCGACTGGATGAAGGTACCTACCAAAGACGGAAGTACTGCTATCGCTTAAATGAGTGCATAGTAAAATTCAGAGGCTTTTCAAAATTGGGATTGATGCCAAAAGGAATTTTATATGCGATCAAACCGCTGATTGTTGGACTGATACCAATAAAATTGCTGAATAATCTAAAAAAACGATATTACAAGACGTAGCTTGCATTAAGAGGAAAAGAAATGGAATTTGATTATGCAAAAGAACCGGGACGTGAATTATTAAATAGTAACCGGGTAAGCAACGATAAGCCGTCAGTCAGCATCATCACTCCGTATTACAACGCAGGGAAGCATTTTGAACAGACATTTAATTGCGTGATGAATCAAACGTTTCCGTGGTTTGAGTGGATTATCGTAGATGACGGCAGCACGGATAAACCTTCGTTAGATACTCTCGAAAGACTGTCGAAACAGGATACGAGAATTCGCGTTCTGCATCAGTCTAATCAAAGACAGGCTGCTGCGCGTAACGCTGCAATTAAGCATAGTACAACGGATATTATTGTTCCGCTGGATGCAGACGATCTGATTTCACCGCCGTTCATCGAAGAATTATATTTTGCATTGCAGAAAAGTCCCGATGCGGCATGGGCGTATACAGATAGTGTTGGTTTTGGTGCACAGAACTACCTTTGGAAACAGCCTTTTTCGGCTTCCCGTATGAAAACGGAAAATCTTCTGGTGTGCACAGCAGCCATTCGCAAGAGCTGGCTGGAGAAGGTCGGCGGCTATGATGTTTCGGATAAGTCGTATGATGAGGACTGGCATTTGTGGCTAAAGCTGATGGCTGCCGGAGCAAAGCCGGTACATTTGTCTGGAACACTGTTTTGGTATCGACGTAGTGCTGAGGGAATGCAGCAGCAGGTACAGAATGACCATGGATTAAAGCAGGCCTCTGCAAAGAAAATACGGGAGATCGCCAACGCAATAAAAAATGATATTCAAGCGAAAGAATACCCATATGGAGGCAAGCCGGGCGAATATGCAGCACCGAAATGCTCCGATTGGGATCGTAAAGTTTATAAGAGCCATGACAAGATCCGTGTCATGATGCTGCTCCCGTGGATGGAAATGGGTGGCGCTGATCTGTTTAATCTGGATGTCTGTCGGAAAATCGACAAAGAGCGTTTTGAAGTCAGTATCTTGACGACGGTTCTTGGTGAGCAGAGCTGGCGTCAGCGTTTTGAGGATTATGTAACGGATATTTTCGATTTGCCGAGTTTCCTCGAACCTAAGGAATTCCCAGAGTTTATCAGCTACTTCATCAAGTCGCGTGAAATTGACGTGCTGTTCCTCAGCAACTCTTACGACGGTTATTATCTAGTGCCGTGGCTGCGCGCGCAGTTTCCGAAACTGGCTATCATCGATTATGTCCATATGGAGGAGTGGTATTGGCGCAATGGCGGCTATGCTCGTACGTCTGGTGCGATGGGAGAGCTCCTCGAAAAGACGTATGTCTGCAACGAGCGCACTCGCCGTGTGCTGATCAATGACTTCGGCCGTGATCCGGAGAGCGTAGAAACGCTGTATATTGGCGTGGATCAAGAACAGTATGACGAGACAAAGGTAGAGGCTGGTTTGGTTCGAAAAGAATTGAACATTGCAGAAGATCGTCCGATTATTCTGTTTCCATGTCGCATTCATCCGCAAAAGCGACCGTTCCTCATGGTTGAGATTGCAAAGCGGATTAAGCCAAACATACCGAATATTGCTTTTGTCGTTGTAGGTGATGGACCGCAGTTTGAAGAACTGAAAATTGCGATTGAGCGTGAAAATCTGACAGAAACGGTCTACCTCGCTGGTCGGCAGAAGGATATGCGTCCGTATTACAAGGACAGCGCTTTGACGCTGATCTGCTCACTCAAGGAAGGTCTTGCGCTGACTGCGTATGAATCACTTTCGATGAGCAAGCCGGTTGTTACCTCGGACGTAGGCGGTCAGGCAGAGTTAATTGATGACACGGTAGGTCGGGTGCTGCCGCTGCTGCAAAGCGAGGCAGATGAGCTGGATAGTCGGACGTTCCCGGAAGAAGAAGTCCAGATGTATGTTAAAGCAATCACGGATGTGCTTGCTGATCGAGAACAGTATCAGCAGCTGTGCAGGAATTGCCGCCGGAAGATCGAAGAGGGTTTTTCTTCGCAGATTATGATTCGCAAGATGGAGAGGATTTTTGGGGATTTGGTTCAAAATCCGGTTCAGCAAGAAAGACGTCAAGAAACTGCAAAGAATATCGGATTTTATTCAAGAATTCTGAATGAGTTGCCGACATTGATGAACGAAGTCAATGCATATGAGGCTATGTATAAGAATGCCTACGTCCCAGATACTAAAAATGAGTTGATGCGTATTGCAAACTCTAAGTGGGGCAGACGAGTGATTAAATTGGCGTTTAAGTTAAGGTTAAATAAGCTGTTTTGATAGGAGAAAGTAATGGATAGAGTGCGGCCTAAAATTTCAATAATTGTACCAATTTACAATGTTGAAGCGTATCTTGACCATACATTGTATAGCGTTGTCAATCAAACGCTAAAAGATATTGAGATCATATGTGTAAATGATTGTTCAACGGATCGTTCTCAAGATATATTAGATCGTTTTCTCGCGGAAGATGATAGAATCAAATTGATAAGAAATACCGAAAACATAGGTGTAGGATTATCGCGCAAGAAAGCTATCGAATATGCAACAGGCGAATACATCATGTTCTTGGATGGCGATGATTATCTTGATGTATCCGCTTGCAAAAAATTATATTACACAATGCAGAAACAACCCGTAGATATTATTCAGTTTAGAACGCATATTGTTCCGATGTGCGATGTGAATGATGCTGAGGTGCGTAATTTAAAAGAGTGGCTGCTTCCATATATGGGGGAACTAGAGGCTCGGGTACAGGGAGAGATGGTGGATTTTTGCTTTAATCAGAAAAAATTTACCCCTTCATTATGGAATAAAATATATCGAGCGGATGTAGTGAAATATGCCGCTCGTTATTATGCAGATGAGCGCTTTAATATCTCAGAGGATTTATATTTGTTCTATCTGATTGCATTCTTTGCCAAATCATATTATGGAATCGATGAGGAATCATATAATTATAGATTTGGAGCAGGGATTACAGGGGGAATGCGTGAACTATCAGAACAACGATTTGCTGATAAGATGAAGCAAGGTAATATTTTGAAATTATTAGCAGCATTCTCTGATCAGCATGACTCAGTTGCGATTACCACAATGGCACTGGAGCAAATAAAAAATACATTTGCTAGAGATGTAGTGTATAACTGGATCCACGATGGAAGACATCTTAATGGGATTAAATATGTCTTGGATTATTTTGATGGATCAGAGTTGTTTAGCGTATTAATTGAGATGCTGGAAGAATGCGCATATGTGGAGAAAAAGGAAATTCTGGATCAACTGAGGCAAGTGCCTTTTCCTGTAGCGAGCAAAACAAAAATAAAAACAATTGGCACCTTTTACTTTCGTATGAATAATGGAGGAATAGAACGTGTAATTTCCAAATTGATTCCGATATGGAGCAATTTGGGGTATCACGTAATATTATTTACAGATGAATTTTCTAATTCGGAAGACTATCAGTACGGTGAAAATATTACAAGGATTGTTTTGCCGAATATTGCAGATGTAACTTCGAAGAGTATAAGGAACAGAATGGTATATCTTGCAAAGATGTTGCAGAGATACAATGTTGATATTCTAATCTACCATGCATGGGTATGGAAAGGTTTGCTTGCTGATATGCTTTCTGCAAAGCTTGCAGGTGTCAAATTCGTAGTGCACACGCATAGCTTTTTTGGACAAGGAGAGGGAAGTTGTATAGCGAAAGATGCATGCCACAGTATTCAATTGACACAATTGTATGCTCTATGTGATGGAATAATATGCTTGTCTGAAGTTGATAAAAAATGGTGGGAAATATTTCATCCCCATGTGTATAAGATGAGAAACCCTATCACGTTTGCTTTGGACGATATAACACCGAATAGAATTACAGATAATAAAAATATATTATGGATTGGTCGTATATCACGTGAAAAACAGCCAATAGATGCACTGAAGATTATTCGTCAGGTAGTTGATAAAGATGCTCGTGTCAAATTACATATTGTTGGCCGTGCGGATGATAAGGAATTCTATGAAGAATTTACGAATGCAATAGCAGCATACAAGCTGGATGCTAATGTTCAATTGCACGGTTTTCAATCGGATGTGGCTGGTTTTTACAAAAACGCAGATATTTGTATATGCACTTCGGAGTATGAGGGATTTTTGATGACGTTAGCCGAGAGCAAGGCGTATGGTATCCCAGTAGTAATGTATGATTTGCCTAATTTGGATCTGGCTCAGCAGAGAAAAGGAACTGTGGTTGTACCACAGAGTGATGTCAATGCGGCTGCATTGGCGATAATAGAGTTGTTGAACAATCCAATGAAAAGAGAGCTGATAGCCAAGGAAGCTCGACAGAGCATAGAGTTTTTTTATGAAACGCCTATAGAGAACGATTGGGCGCAATTTTTCAATGATTTTTCTGAAGAACAGATTACATCCCAATATATCGTAGATGCGGATTTAAAGACTGGATTGTCCATGCTACAAGATTTTTGTGCGCGCGGAATTGAAGAGAGAGAAAAAGACCGACTTTGGTGGATGAGACAGGTGGTAGAGGCACAACCACTTTCATATGCAAAAGATGCGATGAAAGATGAGATGCTAGCCATGTATAGAAATGGTGACATTGGCTTTAAGTACATCATCAAGTACATGATCGCGTGGTTAAAGTATAAGATTAAGGGAAGCAATTAACATGGTGCAAAAATTGAAAAAATACCAGTTTCTCTTTGAGGAACTGGTAAAACGAGATTTTAAGAAGAAGTATAAGGGAACCATGCTGGGAATGGCATGGTCATTGTTATCTCCACTTTTAACGCTGCTGGTCATGCGAATTGTGTTTACGCAGTTTTTTGGCGCGATGATGGAGCATTACACGACGTACTTGTTCTGCGGCAACTTGATTTTTGCTTGCTTTAGTGAAGCGACGGGATTGGGCATGACCTCGTTGCTGGAAAATGCGGATATTTTCTCGAAAATTAATGTACCCAAATATTTGTTTCTGTTCTCTAAAAATATTCAAAGTCTAATCAATCTTGGATTAACGTTAATTATCTTCTTTCTGTTTTGCATTTTAGACGGTATTACATTTACCTGGAAGTTTATCTTGCTGTTGTATCCTGTAGTATGCTTGATTCTGTTCAATATAGGCGTAGGTTTGATACTGTCAGCATTATTCGTGTTTTTTAGAGATGTTCAATATCTTTGGAACGTATTTACGCAGCTACTGATGTATATGTCTGCAATCTTCTATACAATCGATAATTACAGCTATGGGGTACAGTGCCTGTTTTTGACCAATCCAGTGTATTTGTTTATTCGCTATTTTAGAAAAATCGTTATTGAAGCAACAATTCCGACAGTGTGGTTTCATTTGTTGATGCTGGCAGATGTTGTAATCGTGCTGGGCATCGGATGCTGGATTTATAAGAAATATAACCATCGATTCCTTTATTACATTTAACGGAGGCCATCATGCAGGTTTTAACACTGAACAATGTATCAATCCGTTATATGACGGGAGATTTTAAGGATATTGGCATCAAAGAATATGTGATGCGACGTCTGAAACATAATTATCATGTGACCGAATTTTGGGCGGACAGACATGTAACGTTTTCTTTGGAGCAGGGAGATATGCTCGGCATAATCGGCAGTAATGGTGCAGGCAAATCAACCTTACTCAAGGCAATTTCCGGAATTATGGAACCGACCGAGGGAACGGTTGAGCGCAAGGGGAGCATTGCAGCTTTGCTGGAGCTTGCCAGCGGTTTTGATGGTGATTTGACCGTTCGAGAAAATACCTATCTGCGAGGCGCAATGCTGGGTTATACACGTAAGTTTATGGATGAAAAATACAACGAAATCATTGAATTTTCGGGGTTGCATGAATTTCAAGAACGACCGTTCAAACAGCTTTCCTCAGGCATGAAATCTCGATTGGCATTTTCAATTGCGAGTCTGGTGAACCCAGATATTTTGATCTTGGATGAAGTTTTATCTGTTGGTGACGGTGCATTCAAAAAGAAAAGCGAAGCGAAAATGAAAGAAATCATTTCCGGCGGTGCAACGACGATTTTGGTCTCACATTCGCTGGAGCAGGTTCGAAAGATGTGCAATAAGGTGCTGTGGCTGGATAAGGGTAATCAGATTGCGTTCGGCGAAACACAGTCGATTTGCGATGAGTATCAGAGGTTTTTGGATAAGACGCTGTAATTGGAGGGAGTGCAATGCAAAATAGAAGGATTAACTGTATTATACAAGGCTTGTTTCTAATAGTGATGATATGGATATGCATAGGAATTGTGTTAGCTCATTTTATAGATTATCCTTGCAAAAAATATTTTCCAGTTACGCAGATATTGTTCAATCTAGTAGTTATCATTGTGGTTGCGTTAAGTGTCCGATTTGTTCTGAAGCAAATACTTCTTCAAAATAATTCAAAGATTAAAATTGAGAAAATAGTATTATGGGGAACTATTATATTTTGCTGCTTGCAAATATATATGACTGTTAATTACTATTTCTTAACAGACTGGGACGTCGATTTGATTTATCAATCAGCAGTAGAACTTGCGCGCGGAACATTTTCGAGTTCGAATCGTTATGGTGAATTTTGCTGGTATTATTCGGTATATCCTAATAATATGGAATTGCTTTGGATAATGTATGCATGTTTAAAAATTAATCAGTTTTTCGGCATTATTGATTCAGCCAATGGAATTATGATTTTTATAATTGTTAATTGCATGCTGATGTCAGTAACTGGATACCTGTTATATAAGATTGTAACAAGCATGATATCACGTATTTGGGGTATATTTAGCTGGTTGATGTTTCTTGCATTTATTGGGCTTTCCCCGTGGGTTACTATACCATATAGCGATTCGCTGGGATTGATTTTTCCTGTTTTAATACTTTGGTTATGCATGCGATTGAGTGAGAGCAGACATAAAATACCATATACGATAGCTATGGGTTTTCTTTCAGGCGTTGGATATCATATAAAGCCCCAAACAGGAATTGTATTTATTGCCATTATTATGCTTTGGGGAATAACATGCTTACAACAATGCGTAAAACCGGTGAGAGTAAGACGAATGGCAATATGCTTAGCTTTATGCATCATGGCTTTTGCAAGTTCAACTTTTATACCCAAAGCAATAGCAGCATCTTTGGATATTCCTATAAATAGCGATAGAACTTTTGGTATGAGCCATTTTTTGATGATGGGAATGAATCCAAAAACTCGAGGAGTGTATTCGCAAGATGATTGTGATTATTCAAATTCTTTCGATACTCCGGAACAGAGGAAAAATGGAGAATTGCAGAAGGTCAAAGAGCGCTTGGAGGAATATGGATTCAAAGGATACGCTCAATTATTAAATGAAAAACTATTGACTACATATGCAGACGGAACTTTCGCATGGGGTTGTGAGGGAGCATTTTGGAAAGAAATATTGCCCGAAAAGAATGAGGGAGTCTCGCATTGGACACGAGAATTCTATTATCGAGATGGAAAATTTTACACCGGATTTTTGTCATATAGTCAAGCATGGTGGATGGTTATATTATTACTAGCATGTTTCACATATAAGAGTCATTCAAACAATTTTATAGTAGTTATTCAGCTTGCCATATTAGGACTTACGGCGTTTGAATTGCTTTTTGAAGCGAGAGCACGATATTTATATACGTTTTCACCACTATTTATTATATTAGCTGTATGCGGATTGCGAAAAATCAAACCTAAACTTTCAAGCATATTTCGTGATAGAAAAAGATTGGAGACTAGATAATGAACTCAACCCTATACATAGTAATCCCCTGCTACAAAGAGCAGGAGGTTTTACACGAAACCGCAAGTCGTTTAAAGGTCAAGATGGAGAGCCTGATTGCAGCAGGCAAAATCAGCCCTGAGAGCCGCGTCATGTTTGTCAACGACGGTTCTTCTGACAACACCTGGCCGATTATCTGCGAGCTGCACGAGTCGGATCCGCTGTTCTCTGGCATCAATCTGTCACGCAACCGCGGTCACCAGAACGCACTTTTAGCCGGTCTTATGACTGCCAAAGACCTTGCCGATATGGTTATTTCCATGGACGCGGATTTGCAGGATGACATTGATGCGGTTGACGCGATGGTGGACAAGTACCACGAAGGTTGCGATATTGTCTACGGTGTCCGTTCCTCTCGCGAGAAAGATACGTTCTTCAAGCGCTTTACCGCAGAAGGTTTCTATCGTGTGATGAGCTTTCTGGGTGCCGATACCGTGTTCAACCATGCCGATTACCGCTTGATGTCCAAGCGGGCGCTGGAGGGCCTGGCACAGTTTAAGGAAGTCAACCTTTTCTTGCGCGGTATTGTACCGATGATCGGCTACAAGTCCGACGTAGTTACTTACGAACGAGGTGAGCGCTTTGCAGGCGAGAGCAAGTATCCTCTCAAGAAAATGCTTGCCTTTGCGATGGAGGGCATTACGTCTCTGTCGACCAAGCCAATCCGCTTTATTGCTACGCTTGGCTTTGCAGTATTTGCCGTGAGCATTCTCATGCTGATCTACTTTATCGTTCGATGGGCGATCGGCGCTACCGTTCTTGGATGGGCCAGCGTGATCTGCTCTGTTTGGGCAATCGGCGGTCTGATCTTGCTGTCCATTGGTGTAATCGGCGAGTACATCGGCAAGATCTATCTGGAAACCAAGGCGCGCCCGCGCTTTATCATTCAGGATGTTCTGGATGACAAGTTTCATTCGTGAGGTTCGCCATGAAGTCAAAGATTATCAATAATACATTGGTCAAATTCCTGGCGGTAGGCGTGCTGAATACCATCATCGGCGCAGGCACGATGTTCCTGCTGTACAACCTTGCGCATGCGTCGTACTGGCTGTCGTCGGCAGCAAATTATGTTGTCGGCGGTATCGTCAGCTTTTTCCTCAACAAATACTTTACGTTTGAAAGTAAAGAATGGTCCTGGTCGCAGGTTTGGAAGTTCGTTCTGAATGTTACGGTATGCTATATTCTGGGTTACGGTCTGGCAAAACCGCTCGCGTTGAAGGCGCTTGCCGGTCAGAGCCTTAAGGTTCAGGAGAATGTCGCTATGCTGGTGGGTATGTGCCTGTATACCGGATTTAACTATCTGGGACAGAAGTTTTTCGCGTTTAAGAAGAAATAAAAGATAGGTAAAAGAAGATGAAAGGTCTAATCTTAGCCGCAGGCAAAGGTACGCGCCTTTACCCGATGACAAAACCGATGAGCAAGCCTTTGCTGCCGGTTTACGACAAGCCCATGATTTACTACCCGCTTGCAATTCTCATGCAGGCGGGCATTTCCGATGTCATGGTAATCGTTCCGCCGAACGAAACAGACACATTCCGTGCGCTGCTCGGCGACGGAAGCCAGTTCGGCATCAGTATCTGCTATGCAGAACAGCCTGTCGCGCGTGGTATTGCGGACGCACTGCTCATCGGCCGCGAGTTCGTGGGAGACGACTCGGTATGCCTTGTGCTGGGCGATAATATCTTCCACAGCGATACGCTGCGTGAAGTGCTCCGCAAGGGTGCACAGCAGCAGAACGGTGCAACGGTGTTCGGCTACTGGGTCGAAAATCCGCGGCCATTCGGCGTGGTAGAGTTTGACGAGGATGGACGGGCTATTTCGATTGAAGAGAAGCCGCGTCATCCGAAGAGCAATTACATCATTCCCGGCATTTATTTTTATGATAATCAGGCAATGGAGATTGCGGCGAACCTTACGCCGTCGCAGCGTGGCGAACTGGAAATCACAGACGTAAATCTGGAATATCTGCGCCGTGACCAGTTGCAGGTGCTCCCGCTCGAGCGGGACGTCGTATGGCTGGACGCTGGCACAGCAGACAGCCTGATGGACGCTGGACAGACCATTCGAAATATCCAGGCTGAGACCGGACGCTATGTTGGTTGTCTGGAAGAACTGGCCTTTAACCAGGGCTGGCTGACAGAAGAGCAGGTACACGAAGCCGGACAAGAGCTCGGCATGACGCTTTATGGACAATATTTGCAGTGCTTATAAATATAAATAATATATTGAAGGAGATAATATATGAATTTAGAGGTTACTTCGCTTTTTGATCTCGCCCACACTCAGTCTGCCGACTACCTCTCTGCTTTCCGATACCCATGGGAGGCCTTAGACGGTATCAAGCAGATGATTTTAGACCTCGGCGAGAAATTACCTGTCGATGAGTACGAACAGCGCGCAGAGGGCGTCTGGGTGCACAAGATGGCGAAGGTATTCCCGAGCGCGTATCTCGGTGCACCATGTATCATCGGCCCGGAGACGGAGGTTCGTCACTGTGCTTTTATACGAGGTTCCGCACTCGTAGGCGCAAACTGCGTTGTCGGTAATTCGGTGGAGCTGAAGAACGTCATTCTGTTCGACAATGTGCAGGTGCCGCATTACAACTACGTAGGTGACTCCATTCTTGGCTATAAGAGCCACATGGGTGCAGGCTCGATCACATCAAACGTAAAGTCAGACAAATCGCTTGTAGTCATTCGCAACGGAGAGGAACGCATTGAGACTGGACGTAAGAAAATCGGTGCAATTCTTGGCGATTACGTGGAGGTAGGCTGCAATAGTGTACTCAATCCGGGTACGATTATCGGTCGCAACAGCAATGTATATCCGGTGTCCTGCGTGCGCGGTATTGTGCCAGAGAACAGAATCTGGAAGACTGGCGGTGTCCTTGTCGCTAAGGGTTAAATTGGCACAAAAACATAATACTTTAGCGAATTAGCAGATTATCGAGTGAAATCAAATAAGCGATTGTCTACCGCAGTCGGGCTTTTCTCTCTACACGGCCCCTTGCCGTCCCTGCCAAACCGCCTATAATAATCTATCAAGTCACGGCGGCGCGGCCACCGTGCGGGAAGGCGAAGGAGGGGCAGCATGATCAACAGAGATAAGCTGAAGCCGGTCATAGAGAAATACAAAGCACTTCAGGCTTGACATCTAATAGTTAGTCTTTCGGGCAGAATTAAAGCCCCCGGAATATTTCCGGGAGCTTCTACATCTATAATATATATTCTAGATTGTTCATATTTCGGAAACACGCTACTGTATCGAGGATATATACAGATACAGAAAATCGAGGCGGTAAGCATCAGGCCGTAATGACAGGATTGCATATGTGAAAAAATGCACAAATTCGCACAGGGGATAGTAATCAATATTTGTGTATAATATATTTAAAAATGATTGCTAAATACAGGAAGAGATGCTATACTAAAGATATAAAACGAGGTGCAAAAATTTGTGTTGATGCACAGAAATGCACCCTGCTGCAAAATTTAAAAGTTTGGCAAACCTGTTGAAAAGCAGGGACGCAAAGCCATATGGGTCTAAGGGCGCCTTCGGGCGGCTAAGGCAGCCGGTTGCAATTTGGAGTCGTACTCTAAATTTTATTAAAGTGCCCTGCTTTGTCCTTTGGATGACTATCAGCATGGGCATTTATTTATTTGTGACAAATTTATGCTCCGATACTGTCAGACCAGATCGTGAGGAAGGTGAAACTCGAGGATGTCGCTCTGAAATAGCGGCAAAAACAGTGACTTCAGTAAAATGGAGGTTGAGTGAAATGAAAAAAAGATTATTGGCAAGCGTGCTCTCTCTCGCTATGGTTGCAACAATGATGCCGGCGGCATTGGCGGATGATGAGGGTAATGAGCCAGCAGGCGGCGAAAATAGCAACAAACCTAATTTCGCTATCAATTCGGCTGATGCCTTGAGTGTTGCAATCGCTGGCGCTAAGGGCGATGATTATACGATTGCACTGGATACCAATATCACGAGTGCCGTTTCAATTCCGAAGGATAAAAATATTGTCTTGGATCTGAATAATCATAAGCTGACCAATACAGAGGGTAAAGATACCATCACCGTTGCAAAAAACGCTACATTGACTATTACGGGTACAGGTACGGTAGATAATATTTCGCACGGTAAAGCAGCTATTTATAATATGGGTACCGCTACACTGAAAAATGGCGTGTTTGAACGATCTCAGGAAGCGGGTAAGGATGCCAATGATAATGGTGGCAACAGCTACTATACGTTGCTGAACCATGGCGTTATGACTGTTCAAGCGGATGTTACCGTTAATAATAAGGGTGGCCATTCTAGTTTGTTTGATAATGGGTATTATTCTTGGAAGTCGAAAGACGGTATTGACAATCCTACTCTGACGATTGAAGGCGGCAAATTTGATGGCGGCTTAAACACCATCAAAAATGATGATGATGCAATTCTGAATATTGCAGGCGGTGAATTCATCAACTATACACAGGCAGCATTCCAGAACCATGGTTCTGCTACGGTCACGGGTGGTAAGTTCGAAGCAAGTTCTGTATATTCCATTTATAACTGTGGCTGTGATCCAGAGCATGATCTGGGAAAGCTAGACATCTCTGACGGCACGTTCAATGGTCAGCTTGCTGTTGTAGGTGGCAACAGTGATGTTAATATCACTGGCGGTACGTTCAACGGTAAAATTTATAAGAATGCTGCTGATAAACTGTCGATTTCCGGTGGTACATTCAATACTGACGTTTCTAAGTACTGTGTTGATGGCAAAACGGCTCTGAAGCAGAACAATGGTACATTTGTTGTTGGAAAGCTGAAAAAGAACGAGAATGTTGTTGTTGCCAAAGCTGACAAGAAGGGCGATACGCAGGCTACTGTAAATAATAGTATTACAGATAAAGATGCTGCAACGGCAACTGGTGAGACTGTAGCTCCGACTGAAGCTATTAAAGATGACAACCCAATTGACGTAACAACTGAAGAGAATGCTATTACCGCGCTGAAAAATGCGGGTCATGTAACGATTGACGAAAATGGTACAATCAGCGAGAATGTTACTGTTATCAAGCAGACCTATCTGGACGTTAAGGTTGAAGAGTATACGCTCGGTACAACTGAGGACACCTATAAGATTTCCATGGATATTACGCCTAAGTGCAATCTGATTGCCACTACTGACAAGGACAATCAGACTGAAGAGAATTCCGTAACGTTCTCTAAGGGTAATCTTATGAAGGTTACGGCAAAGACCAAGGTTACTGTAACTCTTCCCAGCGTATTCGCAAACAAGCTTGTATACATCAATCACGACAACAAGGAACTGTACACTGCAACTGCTGATAAGGATGGCAAGATTACTTTCGAAACCAATGGTTTCAGCCCGTTCACCTTCACACTGACGAAGCCGAGCGGATTTGACAATGGTTCTTCCGGTGGTTCCTCCGGCGGCGGTTCGTCCAGCTCCTCTACCTACAAGGTAACCGTTGCGACGGTTTCCAATGGTTCCGCCAAGGCTTCCGCATCTACGGCTGCCAAGGACGCGACCGTAACCGTAACCCTGTCCCCGGACAAGGGCTACAAGCTCGATAAGATCACGGTAACCGATGCTTCCGGCAAGGAAATCGCGACTACAAAGAAGAGCGATACCTCCTACACGTTCACCATGCCGGCATCCGCAGTTACTGTAAAGGTTGCTTATGTCAAGGATGACGCAGCGGTTGTAGAGCCGACCACCGGCTTCAACGATGTTGCCGATAAGGACTGGTTCGCTGACGCTGTTAAGTATGTTGCCGACAAGGGCATGATGAACGGCACGAGCAAGACCACCTTCGGCCCGAACGACAGCACCACGCGCGGTATGATCGTAACCGTTCTGTACCGTCTGGAGAACGAGCCGAGCGCTGCTGCTGCATCGTTCACTGACGTCGTTTCTGGCCAGTACTACACGGACGCAGTCGCGTGGGCGAATGCGAACGGCATCGTTACCGGCTACGGCAACGGCAAGTTCGGTCCGAACGATGTTGTAACTCGCGAGCAGCTCGCGGCGATCCTGTATCGCTACGCGCAGTACAAGAAGTACGATGTTTCTGTCGGCGAGGATACCAATATCCTCAGTTATGCCGATGTGCAGAGCGTTTCTGCATATGCAATCCCGGCTATGCAGTGGGCGGGTGGTGCTGGCATCGTAAATGGCTCCAATGGTAAGCTGAATCCGCAGAATAACGCTACCCGTGCGGAAGTCGCAGCAATGCTGATGCGCTACTGCGAGAAGGTTGCAAAATAAGTCCCGGATAAAGAAAAATAATACGGCTGAGCGGCCGCGGAATGAGAAATCGTTCTGCGGCCGCTTTTTTGTAACCGTCAAATCTCCCCCCAAAAAGCAAAGCCCCGGATATCATCAAGGTATCCGGGGCACAAATCAGAATATGTCAGCTTCTGGTGTGATGCCCAAAAATTCATCCACAGCATCCGCGATTGCATCCTGAAAGTCCTCGTCTGCCATATAAGAGCAGGCGTCATAATTCTGTTGATGTCATTGCCATCCCTCACGAAACTGCGCCGGATCGTTTCGGCTCGTTCCGAAACTTCCTGCTGCTTCTATTATCTCATGCGGGGGGAGACGTGGGTTGACGGTTACATACATCGAGCAAAAAGCTCCAGCTCTGTCGCCTTGACAAAGCCGGAGCACACGTTATAATAAAAATAGAGAGGGACGCTGTTACAGCAGCCAGCCCCTTGTTAAGTATCGATTTTAGTCGATGACCGTTCGGGGCCTAATCTGAGCGGTCATCGCGCTTTTATACAGAATTATACAGAAAATGTACAGCAGGATGACTGCACATATAAAAAGCTGAAACGGGAAGGACCATATTCATCGAGTATGGTCCTTCCCGTTTGTTTTTTTATTAATCCTCTTTATGATTCATGGCGCTGATAACCGTTTTCAGCACGTTTTCCAGATAAGGAAGCTGACTCGGTGTTACGCTCTCGATCATCGGGGAAAGCGCCTTGAATGCCCAGAATTTATCCTTCTTTTCCTGCTTTCCGAACAGGATATAGTCGGTGGACAGGCTGAGCGTCGAGGCAATACGGCACAGCGTCGGGACAGACATACCCTTGACGCCGAGCTCGATATCTGAACAGAATTTCGGCGTGATATCCAGTTTTTCAGCAAACTGCTCGCGCGTTAGTCCTAAATACTCGCGCTGCTTGCGGATTCGTCCGCCAATCGCTACCCAGTCCATTCTGTTCCTCCGTCAAGTCTTTTCATTTAGTGTACCCCGGATAGTTCCTGCAAAGAATAAACTATTAGGGTGGAAATAAGAGAACTTTGGGTGTATAATAAAGACAACTGAGGGGGGGACTGCCGATGGAGTACAAGGAGCATGCGTTTACGGTACACGGAAGGGAAATCCGTTTTTCACATGCGCAGGATATCTATAATGCAATCGAACAGCAATTCTGGCCGCGATATAACGAGACGGTGAAAGATTTCGACCGGTTTTACTCGTCTAATATTTCTTCGTTTGAAGACATCTTTCGATACCTGCCTGAGGGAGCGGACAGCCGCATACGGAACCTTGTGATATCGTCCGTGGGCATTCTGCCGAGTGCTGGTGTTCTGTCCTATACGCCGGTGAGCTTTTACGGGGAGTACGAAAACGACCTGATTTACGAACCCTGCATGAAGGAGCTGTACGAGGCACGGGAGCAGATTGAACAGGCTCGTGAGCAGCAGGAGCAGTACCGTGCCGCGCAAAAGGCAAGCCGGAGACACTGGCAGGGCGGCGGATTTGGTTTTTCGGGTGCGATCAAAGGCGCCGTGATGGCCGGTATGCTGAACGCAGGCAGCGGACTGATTCATGGTGTCGGCGACTCGTTTGCCGCGGCCGGAGACTGGGCTCAGATCGCAGGCACGAAACGCCAGGTCTTTCAGCATGTGCAGAAGAGCGGAATGCTGAAGGAGGCGTTTTATCTCCGCTGCCAGCGCATCTTTTATGAGGTTTTAGAAACCGTCGGGTATGAACTGCATGTTGAAATGCCGGATTATGATGAGGAGAAAGCAAACGCGACGTTCAAAAATGCGGCGGCGCAGCACCGGAAGGGACAGCTTTCGGACGAACAGTATTTCGACTATCTGATAAAATGCGTGCAACTTTATCCGTACAAGCCCAGCATATATGGAGAGCTGTATCGACTGCATCCGGAGGACGATAAGGAACTACAGTCGCTGTCCGAATATCTGCATTTGCGGGAAGAATATCTGAAGCAAAGGGCGGCGGTCATTGAAGCACAGCTTTCCTATATTGCAGACATGCCGAGCGATACGATCATCGCAGTACAGAAGAAAATACAGGCGCTTGACGAGCTGGCGGAACGCTATCACGCAGCGGATGATAACGACTGGCTGAGCGAAAAAAACAAGGCCCAGGCGAAGCTGCAAGAGCTGCTTCGGCTGAAGGATGAACAGGAGCGCACCGCACTGGGCGTTCTCCTGCCGACGAAAGAGGAAGCGGACCTCGTTCGCATGGAATGGAGGCAGGTATCTGCTGTTCTGGATGACTATCCGTACCTGTCAGACATTGGTGCGGCACGAAAGTGCGTCGAAGCGCTGAAGGAAATTTCGGTCACGTATCCTCTGGTGCGCGAACAGGTCGAGCGGGTAGAAGACCAGGTGGTCATTTTACAGGCGAAGCAGGATTCGTTCCAGGAGGAGATGACGCGGCAGTACCGGAAGATTTTCGGCAGTGCAGAACTTGGGGAATCCCTCGTCAATATCGACAGCGAGTACGATGAGGACTCGAATGCCGAGCTTGACCCGGAGAGCGAAAAGTTTATCAATATGATCTGCGATATGACGGTCGAAAGAATGCTGCTGTACAGCATGACAAGGCAGGTGCTGTGTCTGACTGACACCATGCTGCACATCGCCACATTCGAGAACGAGCAGGCGCATTTTGTCCATTTCCCGCTATACGGAGACAGAATTGAGATCGAATTTCCGTCCAGCACCATGATGGAGCTGCATACGCGCACGCAGAGAGCACAGTTTTCACTGGAAGACCTCGAAAACGTGCCGCAATTCAAGGAAAAGCTGCAAGTATTTCTCCGCGAAGCATCGATTTGCAGACTGCCGCCGTTTTCGGGTGCACTCAGCTGCAAACGTCTGCTCAGCCGATTCGCGGCGGAACTGCCGCAGATCGATACCGAACGCCGAGACCGGATTGCGGAGCGAATGCAGCTGCTGAAGGATGCCGTGCTGTGCAGCAACCCATTCCCGGGGCAGGTACAGCAGGTGCTCCCTAATCCGATGTCGCGGTGGCAGACCGGAGAAGATGTCTGGAAGAGGATGCGCAGCATTGCGGAACAGCAGGAGCCGCCTGAAATCCCGATGGTGCTTTATCGGGACGCGCCGGAGGGCGCACAGAAACTCACGGCTTTCTTTACCGACCGGGCGGTGTACCGGCTGGACGGCGATGCGTGTGAACGGCTTGCGCTGAATGAGATTACGGAAATGACAGTGCATGCCACGTTAGCTGAACCGTATCTTCAGTTGAGCAGTACGGTCGTTCTTCCGGCGGAAGAGATCGGTCCGCATCATCTCGGCGAGTTCGCACAGCTGGTCGGCAATATCGTGCATGTGCTGCTTGGCGGCGTGATTGCGGAAGCGCTCTGCGAGCCTCCGCAGGAAGAGCCTGCGCTGCCTGCATCGTCGGTTCGGTTTTGCCCGTCCTGCGGCGAGGCAGTAGAAGAGGGCGCACGGTTCTGCGGAAGCTGCGGTGAGCCGCTCTTCCGGTACTGCGCTTCGTGTGGTGCGGAAAACGATATAAGCGCCATGTTCTGTATGGAATGCGGCGAGAAAATGATGTAAACAGAGGAGAATTACAATGGCAATCAAAGATGCAACCTGTCCGGCCTGCGGAAAGTCGATCAAGCTGAATGATGAGAAACCGTTCGGCTTTTGCAGCTTCTGCGGACATAAGATCGATACGGCAGAGTATTTCAGCGCTAAAGTGCCTAAAGCGTCTGCTGTTCAGGCAGAAACGGATAAGCCGGAGCCTGCGGCGGCACCAATCTCGGCTCCGACTCCAACTCCGGCAGCAGCGCCCTCCATCAAGATTACGCAGGATGCGCAGAGCAGCGCGATCAGCCAGATCGAAGCGATGTATACGCTCTGCTCGACCGAACAGGAATACATGGGCCTGCGTCAGCGCGTACTTGATGGAACTTACTCCGACCAGAATAAGGCGGTCATGGTATCCGAGCTGGACCGGCTGATGAGCAAGCGGCTGCACGACGAACTGGCACTGGAGGCAGACCTGCCTGCGGCAAAAGAAGAGGTCTCCAAACTCGCGATGGGAACGGTATTGATCGCCGTTATCGGCCTTGTCGTGACGATGTTTTTCCCGATTGCGCTGCTGATCACCGCCGTTCTGGTGCTGTGCTGCATCGCGGGCGGCGCGAAGGACCGCAAGAGAAAGAAACAGTGCGTCCGGGCGCATAAGCGTCTGGAGCAGTACCGCAAGCTCGGATATAAGATTTGATTGAGACGATATCAATGCAAAAAGTTCCGGCCGTGTCGCCTTGACAAAGCCGGAGCGCACGGTATAATCAAACAGAAAGGGACGCTGCTGCCGCAGTTAGACCCTAATTGATCAAAACTTAAAGTAGTCATTGACCGTTTCGGAGTCCACCCGAGCGGTCAATGCGCTTTTGTGCAGAAAAATGCACAGCAAAAATGCCTCGCAGTGCGCCTGCCGAGACGCTTCATGACATCCTGCGGCTTCACGATACACAAGCCGTGCTCGCACTCTGCGTAGTCGTTCGAGCACAGTTCTGTAGAGAACCTTGCGAAAAATAATGAATATTTATATAGATAATTGTACGATAATGTCTTATCTGCTGGAGATATGTCGGTTTACTCCGGCTTTGTTAATTTTCATGAAATTTTCGAAACACTCTGGTGAAAATTCTGATGTGAAAAATCAGCAGATTTTCAGGGGATGGAGGGAATGAACGCGCGGAAATCTGTCACAGGGGCGAAAAATCAGCAAGCACTTTTTCAAAATAGGGAAAATGTGGCAAAACGGCACTTGCCGTGTTCGGATGATTTCCTTAACGGTATCTTAACACGGAGATGCAAAATTCGGGAGATTATTTGTATAAAATGCTGTCTGGAATACGGAATTTCGACGCGATAGGGAAATAATGGATATTACACGAAAAAATCATACTTTATTCCTTTGAAATCTTATGATATAACTTTTGTATAGGCAGGAGGTAAGCTGGAAATACAGAATCAAAAGGAAGGTCGTGTATAAGATGAAGAATAGAATTGAGCGGGGAACTGGGCTGTATGCGGAGAATCTGCGTATGATTGCTGCGAAAGAGAT
>OKRX01000353.1_pt1 | contig 36699 bp, 38 predicted proteins | sample 1601241 | NCBI WGS metagenome assembly OKRX01 (sample SAMEA3541500, study PRJEB24748) | human gut metagenome | biome: human gut; feature: human-associated habitat; material: faeces | place: China | collected 2012
ATGCTCTACCAACTGAGCTACTTCCGCATTGTTGCATTGTTTTCGTTTGCGAGTGCAAAGGTAGATGAAATTTTTGTTTCTGCAAATATTTAGAATAAAAAAATGCAGGGCAACGCATTTTTTTAGTTTCTCACAACCCATTCCTGTCTGTCGGACGATACTGGAGTCATGTAATATTTTCTTAATGGAAATTGCGATACGCCCTTTGTCGGTGCTCCGGTCCCATAGCCGATATCATATTCAGTTCCGCATTCCGGGCAAATTGCTTTTCCTGCATTGTCGGCTTCTATGATGATATTCTTTTTGGCTTCGTGGGGACAGCACAGATCAAATGCATAGTAGGTCGCATTTCCGTAATTGTCGATTCCGCATACAACCAAAACACCGGAAAAGCCCGTCTTTTCTTCGGCAGTACGGGCTTTAGTGATGGATTTGTGATTGTATATGCCTACCAGATCTTTGTCGCCGAAGCGCAGGTCTAGTTCCAAATATACCGGTGCATAGGGTATATCCGATTCTTCGAATTTGGAACACGAACAAACTAATGATATAAGTAAGCAAAATAAAAACCGTTTCATCGTTTATTAGGATAACAGCTGTTGCTCAGCCTCGTTTACTCTATTAAACGCGAAACCGTCCATGATATTTTGCATCAAGGCGGAAATCTGGTCATTGCATAAATTTCCGATACTTCCTTCGTGCGTATGGTGAACTTTCTTGACAGGGACGAATTTACCAGCTTCGATGTTTAATCCTACCTGCTTGTAAGCGTCACGGAAAGGCATACCTTCCAAAACGAGGCGGTTTACCTCTTCCACACTAAAGAGGAGTGCATATTTGTCATCGTCTAAGATCTGCTCGTTCACCTTTACTTCCCGCATCATGTGCGTAACCATGCGAAGGCAATCCTTCAACTCGTCGAAAGAGGGAAGGAATACTTCCTTTATGATCTGCAGGTCGCGGAAATAGCCTGATGGAAGGTTGTTGCTGATCAGTGTGATCTGCTGGGGCAATCCTTGCAGCTTGTTGCATTTGGCACGCGTCAGCTCGAATACGTCCGGATTCTTTTTATGCGGCATGATACTGGATCCTGTTGTGAACTGGTCCGGCAACTTGATGAAACCGAAGTTCTGGCTGTTGAACATACAAGCATCGAAAGCTAGTTTGGAAAGGGTTGCCGCAATGCCGGCCATGGCAAAAGCTACGGTACGTTCCATTTTGCCACGTCCCATCTGGGCGTAAACGACATTATAATCGAGCGAGTCGAAGCCGAGCAGATCTGTTGTCATCTGGCGTCTCAGCGGGAAAGAAGAGCCATATCCGGCCGCAGAGCCCAACGGGTTGCGGTTGCAAACTTTATAAGCAGCCTGCATCATCTGCAAATCATCGGTCAGGCTTTCGGCATAGGCGCCGAACCAAAGTCCGAATGATGACGGCATGGCAATCTGTAAATGTGTATATCCGGGAAGCAGCACGTCCTTATAACGGTTACTCTGCGAGATCAACACCTCGAACAGGTCGGATACCAACTCTACGATTTCCTGAATCTGTGCGCGGGTGAACAGCTTCAGATCCAGCAGCACTTGGTCGTTACGTGAACGTCCGCTGTGTATCTTTTTTCCTGTGTCACCCAGGCTGCGTGTCAGCATCAGTTCCACCTGCGAGTGGACGTCTTCCACGCCCTCTTCAATTACAAACCGGCCACAGTCGGCAACGGCATAGATATTTTTCAGTTCGGCAAGCAAGATCGTTAGTTCCTCTTTGGTAAGCAGCCCGATGCTTTCCAGCATGGTGATGTGGGCCATCGAGCCGAGCACGTCGTACTTGGCGAGATAGAGATCCATCTCACGGTCTTTGCCTACCGTAAAGGTATCCACTTCCTGGTCTACCTGAACATTCTTTTCCCAAAGTTTCTGAGCCATCAAAAAAACATTTAATAAGGCAGGGATGCCAACATGGTCGATATTTTATCGATCGCATCCTGCAATGGTTTTGATACCATTGGTTTGATAAACGGATTCAGTTCGGCGCGGACGGTTATTTTCATCCGTGTGTCGTTCTCTTCTACCTGTTTTAGCTGAATCCAAAGGAACAGGGGGACAGGCGAGTTCGTGGTCGTGAATTTGATCGTCTTGTTCGGTTCACGTTCCACGATCTGGAAGGTTATCTTGCCTACCGGTGCGACGGAAAAACTGCAAGAGTCTTTATCGAACTCGAAATCTTGAATCTTATCTTGAGGTATGCGGTCCTGCACCTTTCCCAAGTTGGATAGGTCGGACAGCATATTAAAAATACGATCCTCGTTAAAGGGGATCGTTTTCACTTCGCTAACAAATTCAGTCATTTTTACTTACTTTGTTTCGGGATTCCAGTTTGCCGGATCTTTGCGCCATTCCTGAAGGACTGCGATTTCGGATTCGTCAATGTAATCTGTACGCAATGCTTCTTCCAGCACGGCATCATAGTTACTTAGAGTCGTCAATGTAACTTTTGCCTCTTTGAAAGCCTCTACTGCAACAGGGAAACCATACGTGAAAATGGCAACCATACCGGCAACGTCACAACCGAAATTACGGACAGCCTGTACGGCTTTCAAACTACTACCACCTGTAGAAACCAAATCTTCTACAATCACTACTTTTGAACCCGGTTTCAGTTCGCCTTCAATCAGGTTTTCCAATCCATGATCTTTAGGAGTTGAACGGATGTACACGAACGGCAGACCCAGTAGGTCGGCAACTAATGCACCCTGGGCGATTGCTCCGGTTGCAACACCAGCAATAGCATCGGCATTTTCATACTTTTCGCTGATTGTGCGAGCCAGCTCCAGTTTAATGAAACTTCTGATTTCCGGATAGGAAAGTGTCTTTCTGTTGTCGTTGTAGATTGGTGATTTCCAACCGGATGCCCATGTGAAAGGATTGGCCGGCTGCAATTTGACCGCCTTAATCTTTAATAATCTCTCTGCTACTAATCTTTCCAGTGTTTTCATACAACCTAATAAAAATGTTTATATCAGTCTGCAAAGGTAGACAAAGGGAATGAGATAACCTTGTAGTTCTTCAAAAAAATAAGCTATACATATTGTATAGCAGGTTTAAGGAGAGTTTATGCCACAGCTATGCCTAAAATACTGATCCGGATGCCGGATATGGCTTTCATAGCTTCTGCACAGGCGTTCATGGTGGAACCGGTCGTAATAACATCGTCCACCAGTAGAATGTGTTTGTTTTTCAACGTGTCGGTGTTCTCTACACGGAAAATGTCCTCTACATTTTCCGATCGTTCGAATATCTGCTTGCGGGTTTGGCTTTCGGTCTTTTTTATGCGGGACAAGGGTGAGGTGTCGACCGCGATTCCAGTGACGGAACGGATGCCGTATGCGATCCATTCCGACTGGTTATAACCTCTTTGCCTCATTCTTTTCGGGTGGAGCGGGACCGGCAAAAGGAGATCGACGGTGTCGAACAGCCCTGTCTCCCGGTAGGTGGTAGCAGCCATGCGTCCCAGTTCGTATCCGAGTTTTTTGTTTCCATGATATTTTAAGGAATGGATCAGCTTTTGCCCGCTTCCCCCTTTCGTGAAGTGGAGCAGAGCGGTGGCGGCAACGAAAGATGTTTTTCCCTGTAAAAGCAGACAGACCGGATTCGTCTCCATATCCGTAAAATGCGTGTAGGGCAAATGATTCGAACAATGCAGGCAAATATGCTCTTCCCCTTCCATTAAAGACCTCTGGCAAAGCAGGCAGAGGCGGGGATAGAAAAGGTTGAGGAGGTCATTCAAAATCATCCTCGTAATCATTCCCGTTGAACAATTGTTTCAGGCAGCGGCTTGTTTCCCTTGTTTCGAAACCGCGTCCGGTGGCGAAGCGGAGCAGTTTGGCGTAAACCTCCCGATCGTCCTTACCACGGGTTGCTTTCTTTTTGCTTTTCAGGAGAGAAAGGAGGATGGAGCGATATTCTTGTTCGTCGATACCTTCCAGCGCTTCCGAGCGGATACTGGACGGAATGCCTTTCCGCTGCATCTCGTAGTTGATCTTGACACGTCCCCATTTGTTGAAGCGCAATTTGTCGTTTACGAAATAGCGTGCAAAACGGCTTTCGTCGATGAAACGTTCTTGTAGCAGGCGGGAGACGATCCGGTCGCTTTCTTCCCCGGCCAATCCCGCCGCTTTGATTTTCTTTTCGACATCCTGGATGCAGCGTTCGCTGGCAGAACAGTAGGCGGCTGCCCGGTGAAGCATTTCAGATTCACTGACTTGTTTCATTTGCGTGCTTTTATGATCCGGTCCTTGCCGGACAGGTCTTGGATCAATTCGATATTCTTGTAGCCTTCTTCCTCCAGCATCTCAACAACCATATTGCCGCATGCCGCATTGATTTCGAAGTAGAGACGGCCGTTTCTTCTCAGTTTTTTCTTTCCGAAATGGGCGATATGCCAATAATAGAGCAGCGGGTCGTTGTCAGGGACGAAAAGAGCCAGGTGTGGTTCGTAGTCCAGCACGTTCCGCTCCATGTCTTTTTTTTCTTCCTCCTTGATGTAGGGCGGATTGCTGACGATGACGTCCAGAATGAACGGAATGTCCATTTCCGCTTTCTCCGGGTGTTTCCATGCGTGGTAGCCAAACGTTTTCCGCATGGAGTGACAGCTGACCATGCGGCTGTTTGTAGTTTGGGCTGCGGCTTCTTTTACAATGCGGTATGCCTGCGAACGGTTGATGGGATGCTGCCGGTCGGTGTTTTTGCAAAACAGATAATCACTTTCCTGTGGAAAACAGGCATCCATATACCATCGTAGGGCATTCTTGGCATTTTTGTTGAGTGCAATGTAATTTTGTTTTCCGGTTTTCTGTTCCAGTATAAGCAGATGTTCACGGAAACGCTGCGTGTAAAAATCATAGACATCGGACCATTGCAGCTGTAAAAGGTCACTGATGCGCAATGCCGTATTAAGACCGAGGATAATCAGGGCATAGTTGCGGGGGTGTGGTTTGACCGTCTGGTAGTATGTGCTGAATTTTTGCAATTCCTTGCGATTTCGAATCGGTTGTGTGGTTCCCATTTTGTTACTCCTTTCATAGAAGTCAGATTCTTGAGTGATAGTACAGAAATGCATGGTAATCCGTATATATCCCCACGTCAAGATGCAACAATCTTATAATGAGAGTTGCATCCTCTGGATGAAGGGGAATAAACATGGAGGTTCTTATGCTGAAACTGAGCTTGAAACCGGGCGAATACATTACATTGGGAGATAACATTAAAATTATTTTCTCTGGAGGCTCTGCCAACAACATACATCTGCTGGTGGATGCACCGCGCGAAATAAATGTTGCCAGAAACAGTGCGGGCAAAGACAAAAAGCCATCGCCTTATTATAAAGAAAAAGGAATTTCAAAAACAGCACAGCGTGAGATTGCAGAAATCCTCATGCGCGAAAAGCGCAACCAGTCGCATGTCAGCGGGGAGAAAACCGTGACATACAAAAAACGGTAATAAGCAAGGCGATCCTGGGGACATATAGAAAATTTTTGCTCTGTTATGTCTCACTTTTTTGGCACAGTGGGACATATAGAATCATTCCTTTGCATTATGTCCCTTATGTCTGCGGCAATGGGACATATAGCGTTTTTTCTGGCATATATGTCCCGGTAAACAAAAGAAAAGGGACATAGTGAGTAAGTTTTCATGTATATGTCCCAGCGAGCAAAAGAAGAGGGACATAGCCGATAAGTTTCCGTGCATATGTCCCACAAGCAAAAGAAGAGGGACATAGCCAATAAGTTTTTATACATATGTCCCGAAAGAGAGAAGAAAAAAATTCAGTCAGCAGATTTTCACACATATGCCAATATCCAGAAGGCAATGTGCATAAAAAATCCCGCCACAGCGGGAGGAGAAATTTTTCTGTGGCGGATCTATAAGAGAAATCGCTTTCGCGAATTGTTTTTAGTCGGAACTGACAGCACCCCAACACCGTTTGTTAAAATACAACAGCCCCTTTTGTTTTGATGGTTTTATATTACCAGTGCATTATGAACAGGTTGTGACAACATGCTAAAGAGTTTATGAAAATTCGAAACAACTTATAAACTTAGGTATAAATTTTTCAGCATGGTTCCTGGGCAGCAGGCGATTTTTTAAGGGTTCCCCAGATATGTCGATTCATGGACATCTGGTGTGTGATTGCATATACAAAGACTTATCTGTGTAAATCCGGAGATATCCGAACATTAAAATTTCCCTGTCCGAACAAGCCTCTTAAATCATCAATGTAAGTCGAGAATTACAATGAAAAGATTGGAGCAAAGTGACTCTTTTTACCCGTCCCCGCCGCTTTGGAAAAACATTAAATATGAGGATGCAAGGTATCATATCACAGAGCTGGCAGGAAGAGAGGCACAACGTTTTTCATTTTTGTCAGAGAGTGACAAACTATCTGATAATGAAAAGGAACAGTATCAGGCAATTGTCGCATTGCATAATGGCAAATATTCTATGGATGAGAATATACTGACATCAAGCATATATATACTGTCACATTTATTGCATAGGCATTATGGACAAAAACCCGTAATCCTCATAGATGAATATGATGTTCCACTGGATAAAGCGTTTCAGAATGGCTATTATCGGGAGATGGTTTCACTCATCAGGGGACTTTTCGGAATGGCTTTAAAGACCAATGATAGTCTGCAGTTTGCCGTTTTAACAGGATGCCTGCGTATTTCCAAAGAAAGTATTTTTACAGGACTTAAGAATTTCGAGGTTTTGTCGGTTTTAAATGTTCCGTATGATGAGAGTTTTGGATTTACGGACAATGAGGTTGAAAAACTTCTGGATGATTATACGTTTTCAGACCACTATCCGGAAGTTAAGGAGTGGTACGATGGTTATCATTTCCGAAACACCGATATTTACTGTCCGTGGGATGTTATCCGGTATTGTAAAAGCCTGTGCGCAGATTTATAGACAAAGCGGATGTCCAGACCAAAAACGAAATCGAGCGTCTGATTGCAGGAGAATGCATTGAAAAAGAAATCTCGTTGGAACTCACATATGATGAGCTTGATAAAAGCATTGAAAACCTGTGGAGCGTACTTTTTACTACCGGATATTTGACGCATCAGGGACGTACAGAAAGCGGAAAATACCGCCTGACTATTCCAAACAGGGAAATTAAAAACCTTTTTATAAAGAAAATCAGGGAATTGTAATCGAACTCAAATATGCAGAAAATGGAGATGTGGATGCTGCATGTGCCAAAGCACTGGAGCAGATAGAGGAAAAAGACTATGTGGATAGGCTGAGACAGGATGGAATGAGAAACTTTATCAAGTACGGAATTGCGTGTTTTAAGAAGGATTGTAAGGTTGTGGTTGGAGAATAACAAAAATCTCTTTACAAACCGCAGAAGATATGCTAGATTTTTATACAAGCTGATTGTCCCGTTTGTTTCTGCAACCGGAAATGGGGGCATATGTTACACACAAAAAAGAACTTCTTAAAGTCAGCACTGGCTGTCTTCTGCATGGTTTCCATGCTTTTATTCTCCAGTTACAACGGACTCACAACAGTATATGCTGCCAGCGGATACGAATACGTTCTGCTGACAAAATACACTAAGACCATGAAAATTGGAGACGAGTATTATCTGACTGCGATTACTTCTACCGGAAAGAAACCAAAGTTTTCTTCGAGTGATTCCACAGTCGCGTCCGTGAACACTTATGGAAAGATCACGGCGAAAAAGGCCGGTAATGCTACGATCACTGCAAAAATTGCCAATGGGGAGGCAGGCTGCAGGGTTACAGTTGAAAAAACGGTCATTACATTAAGTCAGAAATCCATATCCTTGGAGAACGGATATACGGCGAGGCTGAAAGCCGAGACATCAACCGGGCATCCGGTCACGTACAAATCCGCCCGCTCGAGCATCGCCTCGGTGGACGAAAACGGCGTGATCACAGCGAAAAAACCGGGTGAAACTACCATCACGGTCACGGCAGATAAAACCTCCCAGACCTGTAAAGTGACGGTAAAGCAGCCAACGGTCCGGCTGGACCGGACATCCGCAACCCTTTACCGGAAGGGGACGCTCCGGTTATCCGTTTCTTCCACATCCAAAAGTATTCCCAGGTGGAAAACAAATAAAAAAAGCGTAGCCACGGTGGACAATGAGGGCAGAGTTACCGCTGTAAAAAACGGAACAGCCATCATCACGGTCACAGTCGACGGTGTCAGCAAAACCTGTGAGGTCACGGTAAAGAAGCCAAAGATTACCGTCGGACAGGAACAGATTTCGTTAACGGCCAGCGAAACATGTCAGCTGAACGTGACGGTATCCTCCGGCAACAAACCGGAGTACTACAGTTCGAACACAAATGTTGCCACGGTAAATGAAACCGGCATGATCACCGCCATCGGCAAGGGACGTGCATATATTTATGCGAAAGAAGATGGCACGAAGGTACGTATGACAGTAACTGTCAAAGAAAAATAATACTACAGGAAGCAGAACAAAATTATGGTCTGTATGACAGACAATCTGCGGATCATAACCAAAGGGACAATCAGCGAAAGATATTGATGATGCATATATACAATGATATAATTGAAAGAAATGATGGAAAATCGGAGAATAATATTATACGGGGAGGAATGATTATGCTGAGAGTAGATTTTACATTTGACAAAAAAATAATAGAAAAAAATGGATATACAATGTCAAATATTTATGAAACTATAAAAATGGAATTTGATAAAAAAAATATTTCATGTGTGGCAGAAGGAGAAGTCCTTTCTTTCGGTGCTGGAGAAAAGAAAAACGATTTTTCTGATATGTGGACGATTATTATGCGCCTGACACGTTCTAAGTGGTTTTTGAATTATGCAACATCCTGCACATGGAACGAAAATAATAAAAGTGAAGATGTTTTAGCGCAAATAAAGAGAAAACAGATGATAAGTGCATAATATGGAAAATAAAACAAAAAACGGTTCAAGCCGAAAACAAATTACTTTTGATTTGAGCCAGAAGGACTTGGCAATAAATTATCCGAGACCTAAAATAACCATCAATCCCAAGTTTTATAAAAAGGCATATCGGGACATAAGCCAGTTTATGAAAATGAATGGATTTGAACATAGACAATATTCTGTCTATACTTCGAAGAATAGCCTTACAACATATGGTATTGTAGATCTTATGGAAAAGCTTTCCCAAAAGCTGCCATGGTTATATCTTTGTATAAATGAAATTGATGTCACTGATATAGGGGAACAGTATAGTGTTAAGGGAATTTTAAGAGAATTTATAAATCAAGAAGAAATACTCATTATTAAAGAAGAAATTCCGAAGGAGGAAAAATGAATTCGGTAGAAAATTATGCCATACGCTACTTAGAACCCAAGGATGTGAAGGATCTGGATCAGTACAACGCGCTGCTGCGCTATACCTTTCAGGTAACGGAGGATGAACTGACGGCAACCGGATGGAAAGATGAAGAGATCAAACAGTCGAAGTTCCCGGTACTGGAGCGTGCGGATGTGCTGGGATGTTTTGATGGGGATACCCTGATTTCCCAGTTTGCCGTATATCCATTGAAAATGAATATATACGGGGAGGTATTTCCCGTTGGATTTGTTACGAGTGTTTGTACATATCCGGAATATACCGGGCAGGGCATTATGAAAAAACTGATGTATCAGAGTCTGGAACATATGAAACAGCAGGGAAGACCGTTTGCCCTCCTGTATCCTTATTCCATACCGCTGTATCATCATCTGGGCTGGGAGATCATATCCAATAAAATTTCTTTCAATATCAAGGACCGGCAGATTCCGACGAAAGTAAAAGCACCCGGGTATGTACGGCGTGTGGACTGGGACAATACCGATTTTCATGAGCTGCATTCGCATTTTGCGTCGATTACGCACGGCTGTCTGTTCCGGAATGCACTGGCATGGGAGGAATACTGGCGCTGGGATGAGGACGATACGAACGTGGCAGTTTACTATAACACCAAGGACAAGCCATGCGGATTTATGGTCTATCTGATCAAAAACGATATCATGCATATCAAGGAAATGATCTACTTAAACCGCGAGGCAAAAAAGGGGCTGTGGGAGTATATCCACGCGCATGATTCCATGATCGATGCGGTGCATGGCTATACCTATTTCAGCGAACCGATTGCGTTTGAGATGGATGATGGGGATATCAAGGAAACGATCCGGCCGTATGCCATGGGGCGGATTATTGATATCGAGAGCTTTTTACAGGATTATCCATGTGATCCGGATGGCGGAACACTGTATATCGAACTTGAAATTGAGGATCACCTGCTTCCGTGGAACAATCGCAGTTTTCGGCTCTGTTTTTCCGATGGAACATGTATGCTGACCGATGAACCGGCAGAGTATAAGTTAAAAATGGAGATAGGTACGCTGACTACCCTTTTACTGGGATATAAAACGGCTGAGCGTCTGTATGCCCTTGAACGCATTGAAGGGAAGCAGGAAGCGGTAGACCGTCTGGATGATGTACTGTTTCATAAAATTCCATATATTTCCGATTACATCTAAAAGATTCAGCATGGTATGTTATAATGGAAAGTGAAAATTACCGGGATACCGTTCTGCAGATACCGGTACTGGATGATTTTCGGAATACATAAGGGGACTACTTATAAAAACAACAGAAAAAATGAGTTTGGGAGGCAAAGGATTATGAAATCAGTACGGACAAAGCTTATAGCATCTATTTTGATCTGTTCTCTTTTTACATCGGTGCTGATCGGGGTGATTGCAATTTCAAATTCTGTGCGGACAGCCGGAAAAGATGCAATGACCATGATGCAGCTTACCGGGCAGAAGAAGACCGAAGAGATCAATTCCACGATTCAGAAGATTGAGCAGTCGGTGGATACGCTCAGTGAAGTTGCAATGAGTAATTTTGACTATGATTCGTTCCGGCAGAGCAAGGATTATGCGGATACATACACTGAGACGGTACAGCAGGCGGTGCTTGATTTTGCAAACCATACAAATGGGGCAGTGACGGTATATCTGCGGTATAACCCGAATTACTCCAATCCGACATCCGGTGTCTTTGCACAGCGCCAGTCAGTTGACAGTGAACTGCAGTGCCTGACACCGACGGATTTTTCCATGTATGATGAAAGCGATGTGGAGCATGTCGGCTGGTATTACCTTCCGGTACAGGCAAAGGAAGCTATCTGGATGTCACCGTACATGAATGAAAATATCAATATTTACATGATCTCATACGTTGTGCCGTTGTTTGCAGAAGATGGAACATCGATCGGTATTGTTGGTATGGATATTGATTTTTCACAGATTACTGATCTGGTGGATGAGACAACCGTATATCAGTCCGGCTATGCATTCCTGACGGATGCTTCCGGTTCCATCATGCATCACAAAAATGTGGATGAGGGTACAGTCATTACCGATCTGGACAGCTCCTTGAAAAAGGGTGCAGATTTTCTGGCAGAGGATGGCAATCAGGGGAAAACCTTAGAGTATACTTACAAAAATGTAGACAAGAAGCTGGCCTTTTATAATCTGGACAATGGCATGAAGCTGGTGCTTACGGCACCGGTGTCGGAGATTTATTCCGAGGCATACGGACTTGCAAAGATGATTATTCTTGCAATGATTGTTGCATTTATTCTCTCGGCAGTGATTGGTATTGTTATGGGTACCGGCTTAACAAAGCCAATCCGTCAGCTGACTTCTGTGATTGAGCAGACCGCTGCATTGGATTTCCGCCCGACAGAGGCTGGAGCAAAGCTGCGGAAGCAGAAGGATGAAATCGGGGATATGGCAACAAAGATCCACGATATGCGAAAGAAGCTCCGGGCGATGATGGAAAACCTGCAGCAGACGCAGCAGGTTTTGGAAACAAATACCGGAAATTTAAACCAGCTTATGAAACAGAACAGCGCTTATGCGGAGGACAATTCGGCGGCTACGCAGGAACTGGCAGCCGGGATGGAAGAGACCAGTGCAAATGCGGCGCACATTGTGGAAAACGTTGGAATTATGAGAGAAAGTTCCGACAATATCCAGCGGCTTGCAGAGGATGGAGAGAAAAATTCCGGACAGATCCAGGAGCGTGCCGGAGAGATGGAGCGGATCAGTACGGAGTCCCGCCACAAGACAGACCAGATGTATGCGGTCATGAAACAGAAGACGGATGCCGCTGTGGAGCAGGCGAAATCCGTACAGAAGATCAATGCGCTGACAGACAACATCAAACAGATTTCTTCCCAGACAAACCTTCTGGCATTAAATGCCAATATTGAGGCAGCCAGGGCTGGCGAAGCGGGCAGGGGATTTGCGGTTGTTGCTTCCGAAATCGGAGATCTGGCAACGCAAACACTGGATACCGTTTCCACAATTGACGAGATTGTAGGAGAGGTCAACAGTTCGGTTTCCAATATGACCGAATGCCTTACAACGATTATGGAATTTCTGGAACAGACCGTTCTCGGGGATTATGAGCATTTCGCACAGGTGGGGGAGCAGTATCATGCCGATGCGGACACATTCCAGCAGATCATGCAGCAGACAAAAGAAGCGGTGGATGCATTAGAGCAGCACATTGGAGAGATCTCTTCTACCGTATCAGAGATCAACTCCATGGTGGAACAGTCCACAGACGGAATCAGCGGTATTGCCGAGAAATCCGGCAGTACGCAGAACCTTGTAACCGAGGGTTATGACAAGCTGCAGGAGTGCACACAGTCCGTCAATGTGATCCGGGATTTTGTCGCGCAGTTCCATTTGGATTGAAAAAGGAAATTTTACATCGGAAACGAGGAAAATTATAATGAAGAAAACATTAAAACCGGAAACCACAAAACCACAATATGTTGTGACAACAGACATTACTTATGCGCAGGTTGATTCCTGGTTCGGTCATTGCCGGAGAGATCTCAAACTGGATCTCATCTATCCGGAGGACGGGGAAGGAAAGACATATCCATGTATTGTATGGATTTGCGGTGGCGCATGGCAGCGCATGGACAAAGCAGCGCATCTGGCATATCTGGGCACACTGGCACAGGAAGGGTTTGTTGTTGCCAGCGTAGAGTACCGGACATCCAACGAGGGAACGCATCCGATGCAGCTGTGTGATATCAAGGCAGCAATCCGATATCTTCGTGCATATGCAAAAAGATATCGGATTAACAGTGAAAAATTTGGTGTGATGGGAGAATCTGCAGGAGGATATCTGACATGTATGGCAGCACTGGATCAGGATAAAAAACTGGATACAGGTGAGTATCTGGAGTATTCCAGTCAGGTACAGGCGGCCTGTCCGTGGTATCCGCCGACCGATGCGTCCCATTTTCCATATGATGATGTGGAAAAGGCAGCCATGTCTTCAGAGTCGCTGCTGATGGGATTTAATGTTATGACACATCCGCAGGAAGCTTATGAGAATTCCCCGGTTTCCAAAGTGACACCGGATGCGCCGCCATTCCTGCTGATTCATGGAACCAAAGACAGTACCGTGCCTTTTTCGCAGAGTGAGGAATTGTATGATGCGTTAGAAGCAGCCGGCTGTGATGTGACATTGCTTGCGCTTGATGGTGCAGAGCATGCGGACCTGATGTTTTTCCAGGATGAAGTATGGCAGCAGATCATTGCATTTTTTAAACGGACATTATAATAAGTGACCTGGTATCCGGATAAGAAAAGGTTCAAAGATTAATTGATATGAAAAAAACAGCAGATAACATTCGTATAATAGGAAAATCCGATGGCCCGACATCCGTTTTTATTGCCGGAAAAGACAAAAAGAAAACGTTAAGACAGAAGATAGAAAAGAGCATGTATGACTTCCGGCGAAAGCGTGTAATCAAATTTCTGAGGGCAGATTCGCACTCTGTGGATGAGGTGGCAGATTATGTGGTCAGGGAACTGGGGTATACCGAAGTAAGTCCATCGGATGAAACATACCAGACAGAATATTCCAATATGCGCGCATCGTTTCTGTTGCAATATCGTCCGGAACTGCTTGGAGATCTCACGGAGCCCCAAAGACCACAACAGTGGGATGAAAAAAGCGTGATGGAGTTTATGAAGCAGGTCGAACAGAGAACCGAGGCTGCGCGGGCAGTTCCAAAGACAGAGTTTGATATTGATTTTCATCTGTACCGGAAAACAGGCCGGGATTTTGAGATGAGTATATCAATAGAAAAAACATATGAAAGTTTCAGTGGCTCCGCATCCGGCTCGACGCGGGTGATGCGCAGATATGGGGCGGATTTCCGGAAGGTGTACCGGTATTATGGAGTTTCGCAGGAGGATATCAGGCAGCGTACGAAACGGTTTGATGAAGTGGTAAGGCAACTGACGGTCAGGTAAAATGAGGGCAATGGGGAGGTTGAAGGACATATACAGAAAAAGTTCTTGATTATGTCCTTCTTTTTTATATAGTTGGGACATATATAGAAAAAATTGTTTTGTATGTCCCACAAGACAGCACTAATGGGACATCGTAAATGATTTTTTGTCTATATGTCCCGGTGCTGATGGAGAGGGGGACATAACAAGAGACTTTTCCACTATATGTCCCGGTGTTAGAGGAAAGAGGGACATAACAAATAACTTTTTGTCTATATGTCCCAGTGCTAGAGGAAAGAGGGACATAACAAGTGACTTTTTTTTGTATATGTCCAGCATTAGAATGCAAGACCCGGATACTTAATGTAAACAGTGGACACAATGCCGAATGAATCCATATCGTATTGTATCCGGCATGACATTTTAAAGGATGTTTTGCTCAAGAATCGAAGCGAGGTGCGCCATATGCTGTTAACAGAATTTGATGAAAAGAAATTTGCAAAGTCCATATGGAAAGAGGGGCATGAATCAGGTTATACCGAGGGACATAACTCAGGCTATACCGAAGGCTGCGAATCAATCTTAGAAATTCTGGATGCGATCAACAGGGGAAATGATACCGTAGAAAAACTCACTGCATTGGGCTACGATGCAAAAACGGCACAAGAAGTATTGGAGAAGAAATAAATCGAAACAACAATGGTTATGCAGTAAGTGAGGAAAATTTCAAAACGGGGATATTCCATTCAAAAATGGCATTAGTTAGAGCAGCCTAACCAATGCCATTTTTTATTTTAATAGCATAAAGCATTAAAATCATCATTAAATGATGGATTATGTAAAATTTAAATTATATCTTCCGGGTTTACATTTTACCTGCACAATGTAATTTTTATTGTATTTCAAACAATGTAAATTTATGGATTCTCCAAGTTTAATAGTTGTATCCTTTAAAACAATTCTTTGGTTTCTTCTTTTATGAGATACGTGTCCTCAAGATTCCCCTGATTGTTTACTGCTTCAAAAGATTCTAAATGTTCAATTCCGACTGTGGTTTTATGTTTCTCTTTTTTCAGATAATCAAAATATAAGTGTTTTGCAATCTGACATAACCAGACCGAAATTTTACAGTTTCCGTTATAACGGTGCGCTGATTTGTATGCCTGATAAAAGGTCTCCTGTGTCAGGTCTTCTGCCAGATCAAAATTGCTGCATAAGGAAATTAAAAAATGTTTTACAGTATTTGCATACTCCATGTACATCGTTTCAAGTGGAGTATTCTTTTGCATTTTCCTGTTTCACCTCCTCGTATTGCGCAATCTATATATAAATAGAATTTTTGTTTGTTTTGTTACACTTTCATTATAAATTATTTTTTGAAAATGTGCCAGAAACGGATATTGACACATGAAAGCAAATTGATTATAATTGTGTCAAAAACAAAAGTGGCACGGGAGGCATATGACAATTACATCATTGAAAAGTGCATTGCAGCGAATTGCGCAACTGGAACAGGAAAACGAACAGCTTCGGGCGGAACTCGAAGTATATAAAAATCGCAATACTGGCGGGAGGAAAAAGCATGACGAAGCATGGATGACTTCTTACCGGGATTTTGCTGTAAAATATGAGAGTGGGATGACAATTATGGAAATCGTTGCAGAAGGGGAGATCAGCCGCAGGACAGCGTACCGGTATAAGGCCTATTACGATGAGCTGCAGAAAAATAAAGGAAACATGCATGAGTGAGGGGACAAAACGCAATATTTCTGTTGTAAAAGATGCAGATGGAAACAAAATTGTCGTGATAAATGATATTATATTTAAGGGAAAGAAAATATCCTGGGATGATGTCGAAAAATATCTCAGAAAATATGTTGGTGAGGTTTATAGTATTGCAGAAGATAAAGAAATTGTTTTTATAGGAACAGAATTGCCAGGGGAATATGCAGGATCTGTTTACACGAAAAAATTAAGAGGGATGAATGCAAAGGCAAAAGCAAATGCAGTACAGATTTTACCGGAAATGATAGAGATAGCTTCTAATGGTGTATTTGAACATAACCGCAAAGCAAAACATGCGCGCGATGCGAAGATGGGCTGGTATCGGTATGATACGAGATTTGCATTGCCAGTATATAATGATCATGGGGAAGTGGACAGATATAATATCTTTACAGGTCGATTATTGATACGGCACGCTTCCAGTGGAAAGAAGTACCTGTATGATGTTCTGGAAATAAAAAAAGAAACGAGCAAGTCCTGTCAGGCATAAACCCTACCCAGTGAAAACCCATTTCTTAATATAAAAAGAATAACCCCATTTCATTTTACAGTCAAGTAATTTTTAAAATTTACTGTATATAGATGATTTCTGTTCACTTAGCACCTAAACAGGAAAGATCATCTGGACAGCAGAAAAGAAAACACAACAAGGAGAACCAATTGAATTTACTCGAAACACTAAAACATTATTTTGGATATGACAGCCTGCGGCCGGGCCAGCAGGAACTGATGGACGGAATCCTGCAGGGAAAGGATGTCCTTGGAATCATGCCGACAGGCGCGGGAAAATCCCTGTGTTATCAGGTTCCGGCGCTGATGCTGGAGGGAATTACGCTTGTGATTTCCCCTCTGATTTCGCTCATGTCAGATCAGGTCAAGGCACTGAATCAGGCAGGTGTGCATGCTGCGTATATCAACAGTTCTCTGTCCGAAAACCAGATCCGCATGGCACTTTCCTATGCAGCACAGGGAAAATACAAAATTATTTATGTGGCACCGGAACGGCTCAACACGGCACGTTTTTTAGACTTTGCATGCTATGCGGACATTTCCATGGTTACGGTAGATGAGGCACACTGTATTTCCCAGTGGGGACAGGATTTCCGGCCGAGCTATCTTGAAATTGCGGATTTTTTAGCAAAACTGCCAGACCGTCCGATTGTCAGTGCATTTACTGCCACCGCCACAGAGCGCGTGAAGCAGGATATCATAACAAGTTTGCATTTGCAAAATCCGGTGACAGTCGTGACAGGATTTGACCGGCCGAATCTGTTTTTCCGTGTGGTCAACCGCAAGGGCGGGAAAGAGACGGACAACAGTATTTTAAATTATGTGAAAAGGCATGAGGATGAGAGTGGAATCATCTATTGTGCCACGAAAAAGAATGTGGACAGTGTGTATGCCCTTTTGTTGCAATATGGCATTGCGGCGGGGCGCTATCATGCAGGTCTGTCTTTAGAGGAACGGAAAAAGAATCAGGATGATTTTACGTATGACAGAATCCGTGTGATGGTTGCAACCAATGCATTTGGCATGGGAATCGACAAATCCAATGTGCGCTATGTACTTCATTACAATATGCCGCAGAGTCTGGAATATTATTATCAGGAAGCTGGCCGTGCCGGGCGCGACGGGGAAGAAGCGGAGTGTGTGTTATTTTTCTCAAAACAGGATATCATGATAAACAAACGTCTGTTGCAGTACAAATCCACATCCGGGCAGGTATCCGATGATCCCATGGTGCGGGCAAATGAGCAGCGGAAACTCAATGAGATGATCCGTTACTGCGAGACCGATGAGTGTCTGCGCCAGTTTATCCTGTCCTATTTCGGGGACAACAGTCCGTGTACCTGTGAAAAATGCAGCAATTGTGTGGTTGTGGAAGATGAGGCGGAAGAAACTTATATCCAGACCGGAAGAGAAAAGAAAAAGGCATTGCAGCTTGCTGATCTGACACCGGAAGGGCAGGAACTGTTTGAGCAGCTTCGCAAATGCCGGACGGAACTTGCCGTGGAAAAAGGTGTGCCACCGTATATTATCTGTTCCGATAAGACATTAAAAGATATGTGTGCCAAATGTCCTGTGGATTCCACTGCGATGGCCGCTGTGTACGGAATGGGTGCACAGAAAATCGAAAGTTACGGTGCGCGTTTTACGCAGGTTATCACAGCATTTCTGAACGAGCATGGTGGAGAAACTGCTACAGCGGAGGCATTTTCCGGCATGACAGTAGATACCACGACAGCAGCTCCGGCAAGAAAAAAGAAGCTGCCGTTTTATATCGCTCCGGAAAAACTTGATGAGGTGGAACTGACCGACACCTGTATGCTTTCAGAACTGACAAACCGGATCAATGCGCTATGTTGGGAGACGGATCGAAAGAAACTGACCGCTTCATTTATCAATCAGCTGCTTGTGGAAAAAGGATATCTTGAGGAAACCGTGCAGGGAGAAGAAAAGATAAAGCGTGTGACGGAAAAGGGAAGAGCCGTAGGAATCCGGGAAGAGGAGAGACAGGCAAAATACGGAAGAAATTATTATGCACTGATTCACACTCGGGAGAGCCAGCAGATGATTATGGAGGAACTGGGGAAATATTTGTTACAGTTTACGCCAGCAGTATAATTGTCCCCTGCTTTGTGTTATACTAAAACAAAACGATAAAGGACAGGACTATTCTATGAAAAAAACAGGAATCATGACAGACAGCCACAGTGGCATCTTAGAAAACGAAGCATCTAAGCTGGGGATTGCCGTACTGCCAATGCCTTTTTATATTGATGAAAAATTATATCGTGAAGGAGTGGATATTTCCAGAGAGGAATTTTATGAAATGCTTCGTAAAGGTGCGGATGTGGCAACATCCCAGCCGTCACCGGAGAGTGTGATGCATATGTGGTCAGCCATGCTGCAGGAATATGAAGAACTTGTCTATATTCCGATCAGCAGCGGTCTGAGCGGTTCCTGCATGACGGCACAGGCAATGGCACAGGAGGAGCCGTATGCCGGAAGAGTATTTGTTGTAGATAATGGACGCGTGTCTACGCCGATGCACCGTTCGGTTCTCGATGCCGTGGAGCTTGCAGAGAAAGGATACCGTGCACAGAAAATTAAAGACATTCTCGAAAAAAACAGACAGCATATGGTCATTTATGTGGGACTCAGCACGCTGACATATCTGAAAAAGGGTGGACGGATCAGTTCAGTTGCTGCGGTGGCAGCAGATGTGCTGAAGATTAAGCCGGTTATGAAATTTGGTGTGGGAAAGTTAGATGTCTATCAGAAGTGCCGTGGAATGAAAAATGCGAGAAAAGCAATGATAGACGCAATGAAAAAAGAATTTGAGACGAATTTTAAGGAGGCTTATGAAGCAGGAAAACTATATCTTATGGCTGCATCAAGTTCTACCGCAGAAGTAACGGAAGAGTGGATACGGCAGATCAAAGAAAGCTTTCCGGGTATGGATGTCATGTGCGATAATCTGTCGCTGGGGCTGTCCTGTCATATTGGACCGGACGGGCTGGGAATTGCCTGCTGTAACAAAGCAGAATAGTATTTTAGAAATTTATCCGTGCAGTACCACAGTAAAAACAACGCCCCGATCCCGTGGAAAACCTTCAGGCAGCGGAGAGCAGTCACGGGGATCGTGTACCAGAATCTTTCCGTGATGTGCACGAACGATTTCCTGTGCTGTGCATAAGCCCAGACCAAAGTGATCGTGGTCAGTATGTGCATGGTCCGTGCGATAAAAGCGTTCAAAAATATGCGCTTTTTCTTCCTCCGGAATGGAAGACCCGTCGTCTGCCACGGCAAAGATGGTATGGTGTGCGGACTGAGACAAAAGCAGCAGGATTTTTCCCCCCTGTGGGGTATAAGACAGTGCATTGTCCATAAGAATGGACAGAACCTGTGTGATGCGCTCCGTATCCAGCGCGCAGTCACGGTAAGCCGCATCCACAAGGGAAAACTGCAGGGAAATCCCCTTGGAAGCAGCCAGGTTTTCATATTTTTCATAGACACAAAGCAGCAGATCATCAGGGGCGGCATCGTTGATCTGTAAGGAAATTCCGCGGGCATCAGCGTTTGCAAGCAGCAGCATATCCGCAATCAGATGCTGCATGCGGAGTCCTTCCTGCCGGATAAGAGAGAGAAAATGATGCCGTTCCGTGGAAGATTCCGATTTTTCTACCGTTTCCAGCCCGGACAGCATTACTGTTAGGGGGGAACGGAGTTCATGAGAGGCAGCGGCAACAAATTGCTGCTGTTTTTTGTGTGAAATTTCCAGTGGCTGTACCATGCGTCCGGTAAAGAACCAGGAGAACAGAATCAGCAAAAGAAAGGTTATCAGATCGGTTGCAAATACTCCTATGGTCATATGCGCAATCTGGCCTGTCTGATGGGAAGTGTCGTAGAGAATCACAAAACGGATCTGTCCGTTTCCGCGCAGCAAATATCCGACAGAGGCATAGTAAGTTTCTCTTGCAGAAGAACGATAGGTCAGTTCTTTATGCGCAATCGTTTGTCCGTCTTTACCGGTAAAGATATCTGTACCGCATTTTTTCAGCACAGCGTTGCGCAGATCCTCCCAGTGGCTGTCCTGCAGACGGTCATAGTAGAGCGACTCCTGATTATCGTACAGGTAAATGGTGAAATGATGCTGTTCCTGCATTTGCTTTAACCACTGATGGGAGATATAATCCTGGCTCTGCAGACTGGCAATCACAGAAACCAGTTCTTTCTGAAAGGCGGTATATCCCGTCTGAACAATTGCCTTTCGCGCAAAAAGCAGACACACCACGCTGAGTGCCAGAAGAATTGCCCCTGTGATAACCGTGCAGAAAAAAGTCAGTTGCCGGTGTAATTTTTGAAACATCTTTTCCTCCCATGTGTTATTTGATACAGTAACCAATTCCCCGCACCGTCTCTATGGTTGCGTGGCTTCCCACCTGTTGTAAGCGTTTGCGCACAAAATGGATGTAGGTATCGAGATTGCTTTCTTCTACCGGGGCATCTGCACCCCATACGCGGGAAAGAAGCACCAGGCGTTGCAGGATCATCGAGGGGTTCTGCAAAAAAATCTCCAGAAGACGTCCTTCCCGCCCGGAAAGCTGTATCCCTCCTTTAGGCCCGGTCAGTTCCCGCAGCCGGCTGTCGTATGTAATATCTGCATAAGAAAACCGGTTGTTGTCATCGTATACATGATTGCGTCTGCCGATGGAGCGGATGCGCGCAGAAAGTTCTTCATACGCAAACGGTTTTACAAGGTAATCGTCTGCACCGCAGTCGAGTCCTTCCACACGGTCATACAGCTCTCCAAGGGCTGTGATCATAATGACAGGAGTGGAAATGCCTTTGCTTCGGGCTTTTTGCAGAACAAGAAGTCCGTTCATGGTGGGCAGCATGCGATCCAGAAGAATCAGGTCATAGGCATCCTGCAAAACCAGATCTAGCCCGTCGCGCCCGTCCATGCAGATCTCTACTTCATGATGTTCTTTTTCCAATTGAAAGCGCAGCATTTCACATAAATTTTTATCATCTTCGATTAGCAGAATTTTCATTTGATTTCCTCGTTATTATTCCTGGAATTGTTCTTAGTATAGCAGATTTATCTTAAAGAAATCTTTAAATATGCCGGAAAATTAAAGATTCCCTTAAAGATAATTTTAAGAAAGCTCTGCTACACTTAACACAAAAGCAAAGAAAGAGTCGTGGGAAGGAGAAACAAAGAGATGAAAATCAGAAAAAAAATTTCCCTGTTGCTGATGGCATGTGTTACGGCAGCCGGATTGCTGGCCGGTTGTGGTCTGAACGGGGAAGACAGTCAGAAAAATACAGAAGGTTTTGCATCTACGCAGAGTGGCAAAGGCCGTTTTGTGGAAAGTGAAATCACTTTGCCGGAGAACATACGGATTGTGAATGCCGTAGGAAAAAGCAAGGGAGAAGAATTGACGCTGATTGGCGGGGATGGAGATAAGAAACTTTTTCTGGCACATTCCAACGATCAGGGAAAGACCTGGTCACAGACGAAGCTTGGTCAACTGGACAATTATGTATCGGCTGTAAATGGGGAAGACGGATCTGCAGTGGTGTTTGGTTATAACAAAAAGTCCGGAATGCAGCGGGTGGCCGCAGATGGAAAAATAACGAAAGTCAATCTACCGCTTCCGGAATATAAGGGCAGCGGCAATGATACGGAAAATTTTATTACATCAGCAGTCTTTGCAGGGAATAAATTGTTTGTGACGGACTTAAACTGGGTGGTTTATGAAGTAAATCCAAAGACCGGGGAGATGCGCGAAATTTTACAGAACATTTCAGAAGATGTGACTCGTCTGCTTGCGGCCGGAAAGACATTTGGACTTGTCACAGACAAAGGAATCCAGTTTGTGGATGCAGAAAGTGGAACGCTTGCCGAGAATATGCAAAACGATAACGTGCTGCAGGAGGCAATGAACAAAGTCAGTGAATCACACAATATAAATAGCAGCAGTATTGCAATGACAATGGGAGATTCTGAGGATGAATTGTATTATGTCAATCATGAGGGACTGTTTTATCATAAAATTGGTGGAAGTACGACGGAACAGCTGATGAACGGTGAGCTTACCAGTCTTGGGGACAGGAGCATTGATTTTCAGGCATTGTATAAATATGATGATAAAAACTATATGGTTTTTGCGGTCGATTCGCAGGAAACACGGCATTGTTATCGTTATACATATGATGCAGAGGTTTCGGCAGTACCGGAAAATCAGATTACCGTATATGCACTGGAAGATACCAATGCGCTGCAGCAGGTGATTACGGCATATCAGAAAGCGTATCCGGATGTGGTAGTTAAAAAAACAATTGGCATTTCCGGAGAAGATGGGGTGACAGCAGAAGATGCTGTCAAATCATTAAATACAGAAATGCTGGCGGGGAAAGGACCGGATGTGCTGGTGCTTGATGGACTCCCAACCGAAAGTTATAAAGAAAAAGGAGTGCTTGCAGATCTTAGCAGCTATGTAAAAGCTGCAGATAAAAAGGAAGGGCTTTTTACAAATATTACGGATGCTTATGCAGGCAATGGAAAGATTTATCAGGTTCCGGTACGCTTTTACTGTACCATTGTGGAGGGAGATCAGGAGGTAACAGATTCCGGCATAAATTTAAAAGATCTGGAGAAATATGCAAAAACGCTTCATTCCGGACAGGAAAAAGTGTTTGGCAACTGGGGACCGCTGACGACACTTGGAATTCTTTATCGTGCGGACAGTGCCTCGTGGAAAACAAAAACAGGTGTGGATCAGGAGAAACTCAAGCAGTTTCTGGAAACCGCAAAAACATTGTATGATGCGGATGGATATACAGAGAAAGATCGGATTACCGATGAAATCGCAAACAGTTTCGCAGAGGGGAGTTTGATCGGAATGAGCACAGCTGCGGCACTGTTTCGGCTCACAGGAGGGGGACAGATTGCGGTCGGATCGCTGACAAGTGTTAATGATGTGCAGCAGCTTTATGGAATCGAGAGCCGCTACAAAGGCACATTTACCTTGTTTGATACAAAGGAGCATAAGGCATTTGTCCCATTTTTAAGTCTTGGTCTGGCACAAAAAAGTGCAGATAACAAAAACGCACAGGCATTTATTAAGATGGCCATTTCTGCAAAAGGACAAAAACAGATAACAGAAGGCTTTTCCATCAATCGCACGGCTTTTGATGTCGAGTGTAAAAACAGTCAGGAAAGCAGGATGGGAAGCAGCGCATCGGATGGAAGTTATGACATCAGCTATGAGGTAAAGAAAATTTCTGAAAAACAGCAGGAGAAACTGACTAAAATGCTGGAAAGGCTTGATGCACCATCGTGGAATGACCGTGTGGTGTGGGATCTGGTGCTAAGTGAAGGAAAGAAGTATTTACAGGGAACGCAGTCACTGGAAGATACGCTTTCCGCCATTATGAAGAAAGTGCAGTTGTATGAGGCGGAGTAAGTGGACGGGATTGTCATTTTTACTTCCCGGGTTCTGTGGAGTGGTGTTTTTTTCTCTCCTGCCGTTTATGGATGTGATCTGCAGCTCCTTTGTGCAGGTGGTCAGTGGCAGATTCTGCGGACTCGAAAACTACCGCATTGTGTTACATAACCGTGCATTTTTGCTTGCCGTGAAAAATACGCTGCGATTTCTTCTGGTATGTCTGCCACTATTGCTGGGGATTTCCTTAGTGCTTGCCTTTCTGCTGCATGCATGGCAGATGGCATTTCATCAAAAGCTGCGTCTGCTCAAAGCTGCATATCTGGTGCCTATGGCAATTCCGGCGGCATCGCTTGTGCTGCTCTGGAAACTGATGTTTGACAAACATGGTTTTGTCAACGGTATCCTGCATTTGTGCGGAATCCATGCGGTTGACTGGATGAACACTGGTGCTGCGTTTTTTGTGCTGGTGTTCAGCTATATCTGGAAAAATCTGGGTTACACGATGGTTCTCTGGCTTGCAGGACTTTCCTCGATATCCCCGGATCTGTATGAGGCGGCAGAGATGGATGGTGCAGGAAGAATGACGCAGTTTTTTAAGATTACGCTGCCCCTGATCCGACCGCTGATTTTTACCATTGTGGTTCTATCGTTTCTGAACTCTTTTAAGGTGTTCCGGGAGGCCTATCTTGTGGCAGGAAATTATCCGCAGGAAGATATGTATCTCCTGCAGCACCTGTTCAATAACTGGTTTACGGATCTGTCTGTGGATAAAATGGCGGCGGGAAGCGTACTTCTTGCACTGGTCATTACAGTATTTGTCCTGCTGCTCCAGAAATTGTGGGAGACAAATGAATGAAAAAAGCGATAGTCATTACGATTCTTGTTTTATTTGGAGCCCTTACCGCGGCACCGCTTGTCTTTCTCGTTTGCGGAAGTCTGATGGGAAGCGGGGAACTGGCGGAATATCTTGAACCGGTTCTGGAGAGTACAAAGGGATATGCGCGCTGGAGACTGTTTCCATTGTATCCGACGCTGCGAAATCTGGTGGAGCTTTGTTTCGATTCTCCAGAATTTTTTCAGATGTTCTGGAATACGATGAAGATTACGGTAGGAATACTTTCCGGACAGCTGGTATTTGGCCTGCCATCGGCATGGGGGCTGGCACGTTATCCGATTCCAGGGAAACGTTTTTTTTACTTCTTATATATTCTGCTTATGATGTTACCGTTTCAGGTGACAATGCTCTCGCAATATCTGGTGCTCAATCGGTTGCATCTGATGGATACGACATGGGCAGTCATTGTGCCGGGGGTGTTTTCTACCTTTTCGGTATTTCTTATGTACCGCTTTTTCTGCGGAATACCGGAAGAACTGCTGGAAGCAGCAAGGATCGACGGTGCCGGGGAATGGAAGATTTTTTTGGCAATAGGAGTGCCGCTTGGTTCCTCCGGAATTTTCTCGGCACTGGTGCTGCAGTTTCTGGAGTGTTTCAGTATGATTGAGCAGCCGCTGGTGTTCCTGCAGACTAAAAAACTGTGGCCGCTTTCGCTGTATCTGCCGGAGATCAAAGAGGGACAGACGGGGTTTGCACTGTGTTGTTCCCTGGTGGCACTGCTTCCGGCGCTTTGCGTATTTGGCATGGGGCAGCAGTACCTGGAACTAGGCATTACAGCAGCGGCAGTAAAAGAATAGAATGGGTGATTACGAAATAGAAAATGCAAAGGAGGAAATACATGGGAAAACCCACAAAAATATTTATCGTGTTGCTGGGAATCATGCTTTTGTTTACAGTGATTTCCCGTTCGGCAGCATCTTTTACCGTTGCGCAGGTGCGCATTGAGCAGCCACAGGCGCGTAAGATTGAGCATAAAGTGACCGGGGACGGTACGGTAAAAAAACTGCTGGATCAGGCAGTGTATGCCCCGGCGGATATTCTGGTGGCAAAAGTAAATGTACGTAAAGGACAAAACGTAAAAAAGGGACAGACGCTTGCAGTGCTTGACATGGACAGCCTGAAAGATAAAATCCGGACGTTTTCTGATGACATTGAAATACTGCAGCTGCAAAATGACGCGCTGCTCTCTGCAGAGGCAAAGAAAAACAGTGACCGGAACCAGGCGGTTGCCCGTGCCAAAGAGGATTACAGGGATACGGTCAGAAACAATGCGGATGCCGTCAGGGACGCAAAGAAAGATGTAAAAGATACGAAAACCAGATTGCGCAGGGAGCAGGCGCAGGCATATGAAAAAAAGCTGGAAGAATTACAGACAGCGGTCAAAGAGGCAAAAAAGACATATGATGATGCTATAGAACAGCAGAAAACCGAAGAGCAGCAGGCGAGACGTGCCGTAGAGGATGCTGCCAAAACTCCGGTCAGCGATTATTCCGACACCATCACACAGATAGAGATCAACCAGAAACAGCGTAAACTGGATGCTGCGCAAAAAAAGCTGGATGCCCTCACAAAGCAAAAAGACGGGATACAAAAATCCATGGATCGTCTGAATGCGCAGAAAGCACAATTAGAAAAAGCATTTGCGCAGGAGAAAGAAGAAGTACAGAAGCAGAATTTAAAAACAGGGATCGCGTCACTGGAAAGCCAGATTTCTGCGCTGACGGCACAGTGGAATTCCTGTTCTGAACAGTGGGAAAATCAGTACAACACGGTGCAGGATTTAAAAGATGAGCTTGCAACCGAAAAACTCCGGCAGCAGGCAAAGAAAAACGAAGCATCCCGTCAGGAAGCAGACCGCAGACGGACGCTTGCCCGTGCGCAGGAGGACTATGAAAATGTTGTGAGCAAATATGAAAAGCTTGTCAGTGAGGCAGAACAGAAATGGAAGGAATCCAAATGCAAATTGCAGGCATTTGCGCAGGGGGAAGACGAAGAACCACAGGATACTTCTGCGGTAGAGGATGCAAAAAAAGCAGTAAAGACTGCACAAAAACAGCAGGAACAGCAGAATAAGGCAGCAAAGCGGGCACTTGAGGATGCTGCGAAAACAGAAGCAAAAGACAACAGTGCAAAAATCAATGCGGTCACGATTGCGCAAAAAAAACAACAACTTGACACATTGCAGAAAGTGAAAGCGTCCGGGGGAAAAGTGAAGGCACAGATGAGCGGTGTTGTAAGCGGTGTCCAGCTTACAGTGGGAGAAAAAACTACGGATACAGCGGCTTTTCTGTTGGCAGATACATCCGGTGGACTGCGCTTTACCACACAGATCAGCAAGGAAGATGCCGTATATGTGGACACCGGTGATACGGTTGCATTAAAAGCAGAGGATCAGACATGGGAGGACATGACGGTTCTATCTACGGAAACGGAAGAAGACCATACCGTAAAAGTTACGGTGTATGTGCCGAAAAAAACAATTTCCCTGGGGGCAAATGTGAGTATGGAGCTGTGCAAAACTTCAGAGGAATATTCCGTTACGCTGCCAATCACCGCCATACACAGCGAAAAAGACAAATATTTTGTATACACGATGGAAAAAGCGGATACGGTGCTTGGAGGAGCGTATGTGGCAAAGAAAACAAATGTGACAATTGCTGAGAAAAATGGAGAATATGCGGCAATTAAAGATGGCGATCTGTCATCGGGAGACTTTGTGATTGTGGATTCCGATGCGGTTCTTTCGGCAGGAGAAAACGTTCGCCTGCAGGAATCATGAGGCGCCTGTTTGCACTGTTTCTGTCGGGAGGATGCCTGTTTACAGCGGTTTTTTTTGCCATGGGAGCGGCGCGTGCAGAAAAGTGTGCAGATGCTGTGTGGCAGAATCCGGTTCTTTATCTGGAAAAACCGATTTCTGTGGAGGACGCACAGAACATCGCAGAAAATGCAGTATTTACGGCCTGGGGGGAAACTGCTGACCAGACGGTGACGAATCCGGATCTCGGAAAAAGCGTGCAGACAAACGTGGTGTGGCTGTATGGTTCCTCCGAATGGATATTGCCGGCATCTGCGGTGCTGCCGGCAGATGATGGGAAAGGATGTCTGATCGGAAAAAATACAGCGTGGAAATTGTTTGGAAGTACCAGTGTAGCCGGACTGCAGATCTGTGTGGATCATCAGACGCGTACCATCCGCGGTGTTGTGCAGCAGCCGGGAAACGGTGTGTATCTGCAGGGGAAAGATCAGAAAAAGAAAGTGTTTTGCCGTCTGACGCTGGCAAGTGATAAAATGGAGGAAGCACAAAATTTTCTGTTGCAATATGGTCTGACAGGGCATGTGCTGCGTATGGATTATTTGCGCAGCTGGCAGACGCTGTCAGAACTGGTTCCGGGTAAGTGGTCGGATTTTTCCGGGTGGAAAGAAAATGTTCAGACGAGAAAACAACAGTTGCGCCAGATTGCAAAAATGCGCAAAACAGGAATAGAATATTATTATGAGACACAGTGCAGGAGATATAAAACTGACCGGTGGGGAGAGTTTGTCTGTCTGGTGGGAAGTATTTTTGCAGGATATCAATATACCCACCGCAAAAAGTGATGGGTATCGTAACCGGTTTATTTGCCCCGTGATGCAAAAAAGTCATCAATTGCCGCGTGCAGTTTCTGAGGATCCATGCTCTTTAATAAATAACCATCCGGTTTTAAAGACATAACATTTTTTACGGTTTCTGCATCATTTTTTCCAGTCAGAAATATGATCGGAATATGGTGAAATTCCGGATCTTCCCGAAGCATCTGCATGATCTGGCTTCCGTCAACGATCGGCATGGCATAATCTAACAGAATCAGATCAGGGGTGTTTAAGGTCAGGTATTTGATCGCCATTGCACCGGAGTTTGCCAGTACAACCTGATAGGTGTCTTCGAGCAGAGCCTTGATTTTGCGCAGGATAACACCAGAATCATCCACAGCCAGAATCGTGTGTTTTTTCAGCTGATAGAAATCGTTCATCTGTGTGCAGACATTATCGACCATATCGCCCACCGTAATCGGGCGGGTGAACACATCCATGACCATCTGCTGTGGGAGGGTCTCCCACAGCAGTTCCAGTTCATCGATGTTTCCCATAATAAATACCGGAGTCTTGTTTTTTATCGCCTGGTCAACCATTACTTTTACGCTGACCGCTTTTTTTAAAAGCTCCGGGCTTGTGCAGATCAGGTAACCACTTGGTTTTTCCGAGATGACAATGCTGCTGGCTTCTGCTATCGTTACAATTTTTACTTTGACATTTTGTTTTTCAAAAGCACTTTCTAATGATTGTGCGAGATAACTTTGTTCCTCCATCAGGATGAGAAATGGGCTTTTTATTTCGTGCATGATGTCTCTCCTTCTATTGTAATAAATTGACCATTGTATCAGTTAATTTCATAATTTCTTCCATTTCCACATCTGTAACGCAGACACGCAGCTGTTCCATCAGGTCTTTGAGCTTATCCGGTGTTTGAAACGTCTCCATGGTTTCCATGGCATGATCCACGCCATCCATGTCAAACTGTTCTACACACTGATGCATCTGCTCAAGAACGGTAATCCAGTCATCAGAAGAAACTTCCTTTTTGCTGCTTTCGTTATCCTCCACATAAGGACGCAGGAGGGACTTAAGACTTCGGTACATGGCAAGCATCGGTTCTGTTTTTTCTTCAAGTGCAGCAAGATTTTGTGCATTTCCATACATTTCCAGTTCCTTTGCAGCTTCGGACAGACCGGGGGCACCGATCAGCAATGCGGAACTTTTTAATGCGTGGACTTCAATCGTATAATCCTTTATTAATTGTTCCTTTAGACATTGTTCAATCTTTTTGGATTTGCTGTCGATGGTGTTGTAAAAAATCTGTATGATCTGTTTTAATGCTTCCTCCGATCCGCAGTAGGGCAGACCGTTTTCGAAGCGGAATCCCGCAGGATTTTCCGCGGAACTTCCGGCGGAAGCATCCGTTATGGAATCCGCAGTGTCCGTTTCATCCGACAAAATCTTTTCGGCTTCTTCCCGGGTAAGTTCATGGATCATATCTTTAGGAAGCCATTTGCGCAGCTGGTTACAGATCATCTGGAAATCAATCGGTTTTGCAACAAATCCGTTCATGCCTGCATTTGCAAACTCCTTTTGTGCGTTTACCATGGCATTTGCAGTCAGGGCAATGACCGGCAGGTTCTGGTATTGTGGTTCCGGAAGTGCCCGGATTGCTTTGGTAGCTTCAATGCCGTCCATCACAGGCATCATGTGATCCATCAGTACCAGATCATAATGCCGTTCCTGTACCATAGCGACAGCATCTTTTCCATTTTCTGCGGTATCAATCTGAAGCTGCAGAGGTTTTAGAAGCTCCTGGGCAACGAGCAGGTTCAGGGAATTATCATCTACCAGGAGAATGTGGGCATCCCCTGCGGTAAACAGGCTTTCTGCTTCTTTGCTGACAACACTGTTGTGCCGCTGCTCGTAGTTGATTTCTGAAATTGGTGTCGAGTTCATAATCGTCTGGTCAATACAGAAATAAAATTTACTTCCCTTTCCGTATTCACTTTCTACACCAATAGTCCCTCCCATCATATTGACGAAATTTTTCGAAATTGTCAAGCCCAAACCGGTTCCCTGAATACGGCGGTTCTTTTTTAAATCCACACGCTGGAAGGAATCGAATAATATTTCCTGATCTTCTTTGCGGATTCCGATACCGGTATCTTCCACTTCATAATAAAGGGAAACTTTATCATAATCTTTTTTATGGACATGGACGGAAAAACGGACATGACCATGTTCGGTATATTTGATGGCATTGCTGACCAGATTTGTAATTACCTGCCGGATGCGTCCGGCATCTCCATATAAAAGGCATGGTATGGTCTGGTCAATTTCATAAATCAGTTCCAGAGGGCATTTGCTGATCTGGTTTTCCATTGTCAGCTTCAGGTCATGGAACAGGGAGAGTGTATCATAAGGCTCTAAAACCAGCTGCATTTTTCCAGATTCAATCTTGGAAAAGTCCAGTACATCGTTGATGATGGAAAGCAGTGCCTGTCCGGAACTCTGGATGTTTAGCAGGAATTCCTGTTCCCTTGGGGAATGCTGGGAACGCAGCATGACTTCCGTGATTCCGACAATGGAATTCATAGGGGTACGGATCTCATGGGATATATTGGATACAAACGCGGATTTTGCCTGTGTGGCAGCTTCTGCCTGTGTGACGAGTTCTTTCATGCGGTGGTTCTGTTCCAGAATTTTTGTGACATCTACCAGTGTCAGCATATATCCCTGTGGAGTGTTGCAGCTTTGCAATTCCGTTTCCTCGACCTGATAGTGGTGATCCAGCCAGTCAAAATATCCATCCGAACCCCGGAGAATATCGTAGATTTCGATGTCTTTCTGACGGTGGATGGCTTTTTTCTTCATAGAAGAAACCAGTGTTTCTGCCATAGGGTTCAAAAAGAGAAATCTTCCCTCCAGATCCGTGACGACAACAGCTTCATTTAAATTCTGGATGATCAGGTTTTTTGCGCTTTTTACCGGGTCGATCATTTTGTATTTGACGACGGCAATACACATAAACACGCAGGCGAAAAACATTCCGAGCGGTGTCGGGTCGTCCCATTTTAAAATGCCAAGAAGGCGCAGGGAGAGAAGGATCGCAGGGGAAAGCATGGAAAACAGCAGGATGATATGCAGATTCAGGCGATCTGGCATATCCTTTTTGGAAAGATACGAGGAAACAATCACACATACACTGCCTATAATTTCCATAACCTGAAAAGCCATAAATATATAATACATAGGAGCCGGGGCAATTTCGAGAGTATACCCACGTATATTCGCCTGTGACGGGTTAAGCCAGTAATCCTTATAATACCAGTGGTGATGGTCAACGGTTGCAATCAGGATATAGAAAGCACAGTTGATAAACAACAGGGCATTGATAAACCATCTTGGAATTTTAATGTTCTGCCAGCGGAGAATAAACATCAGTGCGCAGTAATTGGCAAAACATTTTCCGAGATATTCCATCTTCCCTATAGTAAGAAGTGTTTCCCTGGAACCACCTACGATATAAATACTTTTGGCTACAAGTGTAACAAGACAGCATGCGATCGTCAGAAGCAGTTCACTTTTATAGGTAGTATCTTCTTTCTGGGCTACAATCACCAGCAGGGCAAATATTATAAAAACACCAAACAGGTGCAGGGAAAGCCATCCTGTCGCAAATATCATAATGGGGGTCTCCTTTATCTGAAAGTAAGGTAATACAATAATACTAATTTTATTATAGATTTTCAGGGGAGATTGTCAACGCAATTTAAAGATAATGCTTGACGTACCGTTTGGGTTCATATACTGTAAAATTAAAATATTGAGGTTCTTACGAAAGAGGGAAAATTATGCAATACGATAAGCTGCAGTTGGGATGTCTGCTGATTGTACTTTATGTGGCTTTTATTTATGTAAGGGAAAGATATGCATATAAAATAAAGAAAAAAGAGCCGGTGTTTGCGTGGCTTCTGGTTATGGGAATACTGGAAATCACTTTGGATGGTATTACCGCATACACCGTTAACCATCTGGACAGTGTGCCGGCTGTGGTGAATATGGTGTTACATATGTGTTTCCTGTGCAGTCTGGATATTATGATGTTTCTCATGTTTTTGTATCTTCTGGATATTACAAGAGGAATTCCAAAAAATAGGAAAAAAAGGATATTGCTGATGGCTCCATTGGTGATCAATCTTGCCATTGTTATTATTTTTATGCCGCAGCTTTCCTATCTGCACGGGAATATTACGAACTATTCCATGGGAATTTCTGCATATACCTGTTTTATCATGGTGGCCGTATATATTCTTGCTGCGATTGTTATTTTATTTACAAGCTGGCATCAGCTTGGACATCATAAACTGATTACGGTATCAACCTATGTATTTGCATCAATTGTTGTGACCTGTTATCAGATGTTTCATCCACAGGCACTGATTTCATGTATTGTGCCGACACCGGTAATTGTGGGAACTTATCTGAATATGGAAAATCCCGTGTTTACAAAGCTGCAGGATTACAGTAATGAGATGGTCATGGGATTTGCGACGCTTGTGGAAAACTGTGATGACAATACGGGCGGTCATATCAAGCGGACCACCGCGTATGTGCGTATGCTGGCAGAAGAGCTCCGCACACGTGGATTGTACAAAAAGCAGCTTACGGGGGATTATATTAAAAATCTTGTCATGGCTGCACCTATGCATGATGTCGGGAAGATCGCCATACCGGATGCTATCCTGCAGAAACCGGGAAAACTCACCAGTGAAGAATTTGATATTATGAAAACCCATGCGGCGCGGGGCGGAAAAATCATCCGGGAAACATTTGGACATCTGGGGGATGATGAATACGAAAAAATGGCGTATGAAGTGGCCAGACATCATCATGAAAAGTGGAACGGAAGAGGCTATCCGGATGGACTTTCGCAGAAGGAAATTCCATTATCCGCGAGAATTATGGCGGTAGCGGATGTGTTTGATGCGGTATCGGCAAAGAGGTGTTACCGGGATGCGCTTCCGCTGGAAGAGTGTTTCCGTATTATAGAAAACGGAAGCGGACAGGATTTTGATCCGGTGATTGCAGGGTGTTTCTTGACATGAAAGAAAAAATCAAAGAGGTGTACAGAACGAATGAAGACCGTAATCATTAATGGGCAGAACCACAAGGGTTCCACCTATCATATCGGAAAACTGCTGGCAGACAAAATCGGTGGGGAAGTGACAGAATTTTTTCTTCCGCGGGATTTCTCCGACTACTGTATCGGCTGTGCGCAGTGTTTCAGTGTGGCAGCAGATAAGTGTCCGCATTTTGAAAAACAACAGCCCATTTTAAAGGCAATGGATGAGGCGGATCTGATCATCCTGATCAGCCCGGTCTATGTGTATCATGTGACCGCTCCGATGAAAAATTTCCTGGATCATCAGGGGCACCGCTGGATGGTACACCGCCCGAGACCGGAGATGTTCCACAAGCAGGCGGTGTGTATTTCCACCGCCGCCGGAGCAGGTATGAAAAGCACCAACAAAGATATGCAGGACAGTCTGTTTTTCTGGGGCGTGCCAAAAGTTTATAAAATCGGAATTGCCGTGCGTTCTGTAAACTGGGATACCGTTTCCCCGAAGATCCGGCAGAAAATTGATCAGGCAGTAGACAAAACTGCCGCAAAGATCTTAAAAAACAACGGTAAAGTGAAACCGGGAATCAAAACAAAAGGATTCTTTTCAGTGATGCGCATGCTGCAGAGCAAAGGCGGTCTTTCAAAGCCGGATGCCGAGTACTGGAAAGCGATGGGCTGGACGGGCAATAAACGGCCGTGGAAGTAATGGAGAAATAAAAAATTATGCATTTTGTACAGGCAAAAGGAATTTTATCGAAAAATAACGGTATGAACATTTACCGTGGTTGTTCGCACGGCTGTATCTACTGTGACAGCAGAAGCAAATGTTACGGATTTACTCACGCATTTGAGGATATCGAGGTAAAGGAAAATGCACCGGAACTTCTGGAAAAAGCGCTTCGCTCCAAACGGCAGAAATGCATGATTGGAACAGGTGCAATGTGTGATTCCTATCTTCATATCGAAGAAACGCTTGGCCTGACGCGAAAGTGTCTGGAACTGATTGACAGATATGAATATGGTGTTGCAATTCAGACGAAATCCAACCGTATACTGCGGGACCTGGATTTACTACAGTCGATCAATGAAAAAGCAAAGGCAGTTGTCCAGATGACGCTGACCACTTATGATGAAGAGCTATGCAAAAAGATCGAGCCAAATGTATCGACAACAAGACAGCGCTTTGAAGTGTTGATGGAATGTAAAAAAAGAGGAATTCCTACGCTTGTATGGATGACACCGATTTTACCGTTTATCAATGATACTGCGGAAAATATCCGGGGGTTACTGGAATATTGTCTGCAGGCAGAAGTAAAGGGAATCATGTTTTGGGGAATGGGAGTGACGCTGCGGGATGGAGACCGGGAGTATTTTTATCATGCATTGGATCAGAAGTTTCCAGGACTCAGACAAAAATATATACACACATATGGGAATGCATATGAACTGCCAAGTCCACATACAGAGGAATTGACACAGATGATATGGAATACATGCCGGGAACACGGGATAATGTGTATGCCAGAAAAGTGTTTTTCATATCTGCATCAGTATCCGGAAAAATATGTGCAGCAGTCGTTGTTTATGAGTTAAAATAACTTTATTAAGAGTGGGAGAGGTTATGATCGAAGGAAAAAACATATCAAAAGATTTTGTATCCCGGAAGATTTTTTTGCTTTTGGCAATCGCTGTCATACTGATTCTGTTGGGAATTCATTTTTGGATAAAATCGTCTTCGGACATTTCTGTGAAGGATGCAGAAAAACAGATAGAAGAGAATCTGAGGGCGGCAGGAGTTTCAGAATATGAAAAAATAGATCTGCAGGCATATGAAAAACAGGCGGGAGTGGATCTCTCGAAGTATGTTTCCTATCGCTTTTTTTATACCAGCGATGATTTAAAGATTGAGGCGTTTCTCAGCGCTCCGATAGATCTGCTTGGGAAAAAGAAGTCACCGTGTCTGATTTATAATCACGGAGGCAACCGGTCATACGGGGCATTAAAAAATGTGGAAACGACATATTATGCCTATCAGTTTCATACGATCTGTGTGGCATCCAATTATCGTGGCTGTGGAAAAAGTGAGGGAACCGATGCTTTTGGCGGGGATGATGTCCACGATGTGATCCATCTCCTGGATTTGTGCGAAAAACTGAATTCTGTTGATACAAAGAATATTAATATGTTTGGAGTTTCCCGTGGGGGAATGATGACCTATGAAACATTGCGCGAAGACCGGCGCATCCACAAAGCGGTTGTTGTTGCCGGAGTTGCGGATTGTACCATGAACTACGAAGAACGCGAAGATATGAGATCGCTGCTTACGGAGCTGATCGGGGGGACACCGGAACAATTGCCGGAGGAATACAGCAGGCGTTCCGCGGTTGCATGGGCAGATGAGATTAATACACCGCTTTTGATTTTCCATACGACAGGAGATGATAAGGTGTCGATCAAACAGGCGGATAAGCTGGTAAAACAGTTAAAGAAAAATCAGAAAGATTATGAGTATGTAACGTTTGAATCCAATATTCATGGGGATCTGCGAAAAACGGATGTGGAAAAAATCCGGAAATGGCTGCAGACGTAGATATTTTATAACCTTTTTATCTTTTTTGTATATGGCAATGTCATTTAATTTGCTGGTTAACTGCGGGGTCTGGCGCCTTTGGGGGTTGGCAAGTGGGACGGATTTGCGGAGATTGTTCTAAATATAAGTTTTTTCGATGTGACGTAAGAAGGGGGACATTCTCTTTCTCCAGAAAAATTTACAAATTAACGCCGATATTGATTTCAGGTAAGTTTGACAAATATAAAGGCACCAGAACCTGCAGTTAAAGGCGCTCCCGGAAGGAAATGCGTGCAATGAGCGTTTACGGTAAAGTGATAAATACTTTGGAATCCTGACATGCTAATAGGTGGAAATTTCATTGCCGGTGTTTTGTGAAACAATAGTTCTATTGAAGCCTTTATATGATC
>OKRX01000357.1_pt1 | contig 36431 bp, 40 predicted proteins | sample 1601241 | NCBI WGS metagenome assembly OKRX01 (sample SAMEA3541500, study PRJEB24748) | human gut metagenome | biome: human gut; feature: human-associated habitat; material: faeces | place: China | collected 2012
ACGGATTCCGCTACATGGGGCGTATTACAGTGGATACGGATGTAGTAAGGGAGAACAACCAGACTTATCGGCTTGGATATACAGAGATGTGCAAGGACGGTTCAAAGATGGGTATCGGTTGCCCGGAATATGTTCTTCTCTTCCGAAAGTTGCCTTCTGATACCTCACGTGCATACGCCGATTTGCCCGTGACCAAGGACAAGAGTGAATACTCGCTTGCCCGTTGGCAGATAGATGCCCATGCAAGTTGGAAATCATCGGGTAACTCTCTACTGAGCTATGAGGACATGAAAGGAGCCGGAATAGATAAGATACGCCATCTGTTCAGGAACTACGAACGTGAGCATATATATAACTACGAGGAACATGTATCATTCGCTGAGGAATTGGAAACATACGGAAAGCTGCCTAAAACGTTCATGGCCGTTGACCCGGTAAGCAAGAAAGATTGGATATGGGATGATGTCACCCGTATGCGCACGCTCAATACCAAGCAGTCGCAGAAGAAACGGCAGAACCACATCTGCCCTTTACAACTCGATATTGTTGAAAGACTGATTGAACGGTACTCAAACAAGGGTGAGTTGGTGTTTGACCCCTTCGGAGGTATCGGCACTGTTCCATATTGCGCTATCAATCTGGGGAGGAAAGGTCTGTCTACCGAACTCAATTACGACTACTGGAAAGATAGTCTTTCATATCTGTATGAGGCGGAGATGGAGGTCAGCGCACCCACATTGTTTGACTTGATAAATGTAGGATAAAAAAGAATGGAGAGCAGGTGTCGAACCTGCGCCTCCACAATGAGTGGCATTCTTTCCACTTAAACTGCTCCATTCTCTACTCCACTCAAATTGAAAAATCCCCAAATTCAGTTGAGTTGAAAATTCAACAAGGCTTTCCTTTCGGCATAGCCTAAAGGAGATAATTCCTAAATTGAGTTTAAAGCCAAATTTGTTTTTAATTATTATCGGCTTTTTATTCTGAGAATTTCTGAAAATTTCTGAGATACGTTCTGAAATGAGCCGACAAGTATTTGTCGGTATTATTTTCATAAAAGTATTTATTAGAAATTAAACAATAATTAAAAAGCAACAAGGATTTGAACCTTAACGTCAATGCGTACCATTTAGTTACTTGGCACAAATATAAGTAAAAAATAATAAGATGAAAGCAATAACCATAAAACAGCCGTGGGCCTCTTTGATAGTCCATGGTATTAAAAACATTGAGAACCGTACTTGGAGCTGCCCTAAGAAATACTTAGGGCAGAGGGTACTGATTCATTCAAGTGGTAAACCTTTGAATTATGATAATTTCTATGATTCAATACTTACCAATGAGCAGTTATTGGCATTACCGGAAAACAAAGAGTGGAAAGATTTTAGTTTTTGTACAGGCTCCATAATCGGAAGCGTCGAGATAATAGACTGTGTACAAAACCATCCTTCCATCTGGGCAGAGAAAGGCTGCTGGAATTGGGTGCTAAAGAATGCGGTTCTGTTTGATAAGCCTATTGAGAATGTGAAAGGGAAATTAGGATTTTGGGAATATGAATAAATGATATGTCAGAGATGTTCTTTAGCATTGGCTTTTAGTGATAACACATTTCTTTTGGATTTTATATGAATTCTAATATGTAAGAAGAGTGTTTTGATTTATTTATATTAGTTCTTATCTTTGTAGAAAAATATTATTATGAAAAAGAACCTAATATATAAGATCATTTTTTGGCTTGTACTTTTTATTTCTTCTTATACAGTTTTAGGGATAGAATTAAATCTTTTACCTTTAATGCCATCTCACTTTTCTGAAGCTATAGTAGAAAAAATAAATCGGACTTTATTATCATTGGCTTATAGTATTATAGCAGCATATATTTTTTATTTTGTAACAGTTGTAGTTCCATTATGGATTCAAATAGGTAAGTCTAAAAGAATTTTATCTTATGAAGTCTATTTCTTCCTGGAGGATTTATATATTTTGATTAATCAAATTCTGTATGTCTATAAAATAGATAAAAATATTGACGATTTAGAAGAAAAGGATTTATTATGTATAAATGGTACAGTTAAAAATCATATAGAAGGAGGATATGATATTCAAACCTATTGGAATTCAATTTGGCATAAAGGAAAGAAATATACTGGTTTGGGGAATATGTCTTTTATTTATCCAGATGACATTTTAAAAAAACTCTCCGAAATTCCTAAAAGAATAGAGAAAATACGCTTGGTAAATCCAAATTTCTTTGTAGATATGGAATTTGCTCAATTATTGTCATTTATAGAGACTAATAAATTGAGATATTATTATAAACCAGTAGAAGAGCTTAAGACTAACATGCCTATTCCTTTTGTATATGCAAACTCTGCTGAAGAATTATATAAATTAATAATTGGGTATAGATTATTGAATAAAACTGGTTATCATAAATGTTATAGAAACACTTATAATGTTATCGAATTATACAATAAAGAAGAATTGGATAGAAGGAGGAGTGATTCATTTAAATATTGGGATGAACATATTGTTACGATATTAGAAAAAGAAAATAGTTTTCATCCTTTTATTATGATAAATTCCAACATAAGAGATTCGGTAATTATAGCCAACGAATTGGGATATCAGTGGTTGGAGTATGATAAGTGGAACAATATACAAGAATCTAATAGGTGTGTTATAATAATTACAGATGGAATTCCTTCTAAGGTTATAAATCAATTTTGCAGAAGAAATAAAGGTAAGCGAATTATAATATTGTTGTATCCTAGTTTGTTCTATAGTACAGGAGATAAAAAATATAATCAAGGTATACAAACTTCTTTTAAAAAGTATTCAATATATTATCGTTCATCCAGGAAAATAGGATTTATAGAATTAAATAAAAAATATCCTATGCATAGCACGTTGCAAACAATAAGAACAATGATTATAAACATAATAAGAGGATGTAATATATAATACAGACAGCCTTTGTCAGTGCTTTGTGAATACCCGGTAACTGCTTTGTGGTGGTTATCGGGTATTTTATTGCCAACCAATTAATACCAAAATATCATGAGCTTAAACGAATTAAGAAATAAAGCCTACCGTAACGCAGTAACGCACGGTTTCCACGATAAGGAACTGAGTAATGAACACTGCTTTTGCCTTATCATCAGCGAGCTTATGGAAGCAATGGAAGCGGACCGAAAAGGGAAACATGCCGACAGGGAATCTTTCAAGTCTTCTTATGAGGATGAAGAACCGCACGATGATGTCAATTTCAAGTATTGTTTTGAAAAATATATCAAAGATACGATTTCAGACGAACTAAGCGAAGCAGTTATACGCTTGCTTGACCTTGCAGGACTTCGAGGGATAAGCCTTGAACTTGCCAACGGAGATATTGATGACTGTATTGAAGATATGGCAGAAGCCTATAAAGACGAAACTTTCACCGAATCAATCTATTCCATCTCTACACTTCCTGTTAGATATGACGGAATATTTGATTTTTCTATTACTGTGAATGATATGATACTGTCAATTTTTGGACTTGCCAAACATCTTGACATAGATTTGCTCTGGCATATCGAGCAGAAGATGAGATACAATGAACTAAGACCTAAGTTGAACGGAAAAAGATATTGATTATGAAAACAATATTATTTACAATTATATGTATTATCGCCCTATTATGGGTTGGAGATCTCACAATTACATTTAAGCCGTTTTCTATATCACTTCCCGGTTGGTATAAGCCTGTAGGTATCCTTCTATTTTTTCTGTCAATGGCGGTATATACTATAGGGGAATATACTAAAGGCTATAAACAGGGTTTCGATGATGGGATAAAGGAATGTGTTGAAATACTTAAAAAGAAAAATCCATGAGCAAACTATATAAAGTAACCATTTTCGGGGAATCATTCTTAATCGGGTGGTTCCCTTTTTCTTCACGCTGGTATAACAAGCTAAAGATAATCAAATGATAGTACGTCATTTTATAAAAGTTCCGGTCCAAGAGTAGCACTTAGTACTATTTCCGACAACCATGTAGATGTCGTGTTTCTGTATCAGAATTATGGGGACTTTAGTGGAGATATAGAGTATCTTTACACCGAAATCGTAAATCGGTTGAAATTCAAAGGGCTAATCAATTAATGAGCCGGAGTTTAGTGCTCCGGCTTTAAAATTTTATATATTTGCTCTTTGCTTTTTTCTCTAAATTCATTAATCATTGGGGCAATTGTAGTGTATTCTTCGAGCACTTTTTCTGAGATGTTTTCTAAAGCAGTTTTTCTTTCTTCTATTTTTCTTTGTAGTTTCTCTCTCTTTTCTTTTGATGGTGTTTCTGGTTTGATGTCATCTATTTCATTATTTATTTTAATTATTTCATGACATTTTAGTTGCTTTTCGGCTTGTATTTTAAGAAAAGCCAAAATTATCTTATGAAGAATATTGTGGATGTTATCGCTTTTGACAAATAGTCTTAATACTATTTCATCTTGTTGTACATTTTTATATAATTGATTCTGAGCATTAATATAATTATTTATTTGAATTGAATTATTGACATTTGGTATATTTAAAACAGAATCTATCCACATAAACAAGCTTTTGTTAACCTCAATAATAGCCTGACGTTCCATTGAAGTTATGTCAGTTTGCGCATTTGCCAAAATTGCTAATTTATTTTTAAGCTTCTCTGTTTCATTAATAAATTGACTTTCAACGGATTTTATTTCTTTAGTAATTTCACCTATGTCTTCTTTAGTTGCAAGATTCTTTCCTTTTTCCTTGAAGTAAGTGATGATGTATTGCACTAATCCTGCTATAATAGCAAATATTGTAAACTGTAACCAATAAGGCATAGTTATTCTCCTTTCTCTAATTTAATTTTCTTCCCACAATGAGGGCAAGTGATAGTGTTTTCCTCCTTGTCTTCATTCAGCAAATCAGTTATCCCTACACCTAAAGCCTTTGCTATTTCTCCTAACTTCCCAATGGTAGGGTTGCCGGACACAGCGGCATACAGGGCTTGATATGTCACTCCCATTCTTTTAGCAAGGTCTTGCATGGTAATACCCTGCTGTTTGCAGATTTCTTGTACTCTTAGCATGATATTCAAATTATAATTTGATGCAAAGATAGGAATAGTTTTCAAATTATACATAGAATGTAGAAGAATAGTATCAAAAAATAATTTGAAAATTTTTCTATCAAAATTTGTTTTATTCAAAATAAAGTTTGATATTTGCAGTGTGACAATCAAAACATAGTTTGAATAATAATTTAAATATATAAGATATGGCAACAAAGAAGGTTGATGAAAAGAAAACATTGAAGTATGCAGTAGCATTTTACTTCTGTACATCAGGTAAAATAAACTTCATGTTAGGCAATAAAATGTATCAGCATATAAATACTGTTTATGACCAAAGAGAAGATGGTAGAGGTTTCAATACTTGTGAAGTCGTTTATAACTACAAGGCTCAAAAGTACGAGGTTCTGAATGTAGATACAGAGATAGGCAATAAAGAGATTACAATATTATAAGTTTAACCAGCAGGGCGAAAGCCCTGCGCAATATAGAAGAATATGAAAGAAAATATATTTTTAAAAGCAGTTATAGAAAAACCGTTATTGAATAATGAACCAGAAGTTTTACACCTTTTCGTTCAAATAATCAATGAAATAGCTTCTTGTATGTCAGAAGACGAGTTAAGAGGCTGTATGAACTCTTTAATAGTAAGATACCCTTATTTTAAACTGTTTTTCGATTATGGTTTCGGACATAATCATATGTGGGTGAAAGCATCAGGTTCTTTAGAAAGATTGATATTGGTTGAGTTCTAATCCGGTAGCTTTCGAGCTGCCACAATATACACGATTATGAAAGCAGATCTAGTTTTAGTTATCAGCCCTGAAGTTCCACTGATGAAGCAATTGGGCAAAGTATTGGGTAAGCTATGTACACCATACGACTTTTCTACCATAGAGAGAGGCGAGAAGTATGTCACGATACGGCATGATGAAACTGGGCTTGTAGTGGCTTATACAAGTGAAGAAAGATTGAATGTGAAACATTAAATATTGATTATTATGGGTGAAATAGCAGATAGTTTAATTAGTGGTGAATTTGATTGCATCACAGGTGAATATTTAGGTGAAGCGGTTGGCTATCCAAGAACACTTGCTTATGGCAGACATGAATACATTCCACCAGTTGAAAAGAAGCCTACCAGCAAGGCGAATGTCTGTATAACTAACATGTGTAAGGACAGAGGTTTCAGTAACCGTGAAAAGATTGAGTTAGTAGCCAAATTCTTGTATAGCAAAGGTTATAAACAATTGCCTAATCTATCCCATCAGTATAAAATCATTCACAGCCAGTACAAGAATGATTTTAAAAAGTTTTTGGTTGAACAAGTAAAGCAAAGAAAGGATGAATAATATATTCACAATATGCTATTCAGAAGAAGAAGCAAATGAAATAGGTCACTTCATTTTGAGTAGAGGATACGAGGGTGTTCAAAATGATAGCTATAGATATTGTCGTGAAGCGATTTGGTGGGCTTTCAAAGAAGCTAAAAGGCATCATTCAAATTGCATCTACGTTGGCGTTGCAGGTTGCCAAATGACTGTATCAAAATCAAAGCGAGGTCTTAGACGAAATAATCTTAAATACATAGAGAAAAGGCGAATGTTTTACAAATTACTAAGTAAGTATTGATAAATGATTATGAACTCAATTAACGACGAAAGAGGTTGTAGCGTATGCCAGCCCGGTAAAGAGAATTACACTACCTACGCAACGAAGTTAGGCAGAAAGAGAGTGAGAATGTACCAGTACGACTACCGTACTGAAAGTGGTGAACTCTTTGCTTGTTGTGCGCCTACCTTAGAGGCGTGTAGAGAAAGACGGGACAAATGGTTGGACGCTAAAAATAAATCAGTATGTTGACAATAGAAATACCAAAATCAAATAGAAGAAAATCCGAGGAAGACGCACTTGCATCTTTCATCCTCTCGGAAATCAAAGAGAAAGGTGAATGTGTTTACTTTCATTATGGCGTAGGATGGGGAAATAACTGGCCTCATTGTTGGGCAAAAAATACTGGAAGTGACGCTAAAGACAGACACCAAATTTCGGAGTTGGCGCACGATAATGTCATAAGAGCATTTATAGACAAAGGCTATTCTGTCGAGTATAGAAGTGAAATAGCCGCCGGAAGATATGTGATTATCAGAGGATAGCTACAATGGAAATGAAAACGAAAACAAGTAAAGTCACGTTTCTACTCCGTTCCAAAAATCTGCAAAAAGCATTATCTATCTTTCCCACTTTTCATATTAACGTTCATCAAAGAAGAATGCAAGACTTTACAGGTTACCAGTGAAATACTTTCCTGTAATTCTTTATCTTACCAGCAATTCGGCATTGATATCAACAAAGGAATCATAACACACATAACAAAGTATTGACAAGCCGTGTCAGTACTTTGTTTTCCTCATTTTTCCCCTTAGCTCCCTTATTAAGTACCTTCGTTTCTGTAACGCAAAAAAAGCAATTATGGAAATTATTTACAGAAAACTAGAGGAACTGAAGAAACTGGAAAACAATCCAAGAACTATTTCGGATGAACAGCTAGACAAACTTAAAGAGTCAATCCGAAACAATCCGGATTATTTCGAAGCCCGACCGATCATCCTGTCAGACCGTACTGGCGAATTGATCATTATAGCCGGAAACCAAAGGTATGATGCCTGTATATCGCTAGGTATGCAACAAGTACCGACCGTTCTTATTCCCAACCTGACCGAGGAAAGGGAACGTGAGCTAATCATACGTGATAACGTTAACAACGGACAATGGGACATAACCAAGTTGTTTGACTGGGATTGTAACGAGTTGCTTAATTGGGGTATGGAAGGCATCAGCTTTCCTGATCCGACAGATTTTTCAGAAGATATAGAAGACAGTCATAATGTACTCAAGAACGCAAACTATGAAGCCGGAGCTCATATCAAATATTTAGTATTTGAGGGGTATAAGATTCCAGTCAGTGAAAGCGAACTGGAAGCACTGAAAGCACGGGCTTCTGAATATTTGGATGAGAACGGTGTAATGGTTGGTTTTGTTAATAATCTACTTAGCTTATGATGGAATACATAGACATATCAATATTGAACCCGGCAGAATATAACCCACGCCTGCTCACTAATGAAGCACAAGAAGATTTAAAAAAATCCATCAAGGAATTAGGCATTATCAAACCGATCATCATACGTCAATCGGATAAACGTATCATGGCAGGACACCAACGTACAAAGACAATGAAGCTGCTTGGGTATACCCATATTCCAGCCTTTATTCTTGATGGTGTAAACTCCACCGATGAAGTAAGGTTCAACCAACTTCACAACTATGCGGAATGTGAGTTGTCGGAAATCCAACCAGAAATCAATGTAAGTCTTCCTAAAGGAACAGAAGGATTTTATACTGTATCCAACAAAGATATCTCCATTCTTTCCAAAGGAGGAAACAACTCACGTGTTGTTGACCTTACGAAAATGATTCTCCGTTACGGCCAGTTTGCAAATGCCGTATGTGACCATACCGGGAAAGTGATCATCTCAACAGTATATGCCAAAACGGTAAAACTATTAGGTATGGACCTACTTGTATATGTCCTTCCAGAAGGGAAAGAAGAAATCGCGCTCAAATACTTCTCTAAGGAATATGGAGTGTTCGAGTATTCCCATCTGGAACGAAAGACCTATATACAGTCTTTTGCCCAAAAGGCACGGCTACGGCAAAAGAACGGGGTTCCAAGCAAGCGTAGCCATTCAACGTTGTATGAAACGCAGGTTATACCATACATCACCAAGGATATGCGCATACTCGATTTCGGTGCCGGACAAAAGGATTACGCAACCATACTGAAGAAAAAAGGCTATCTCATTGACGCCATTGAATTCTTCCACCGCAAAGATGGAGCGGACATCATTGATGAAAAGGAAATCAGGCAAGACTGTGCTTCCATATGCAAGACCTTGTCGGACTACGGGCTGTACGATGTGGTTGTGTGCGATAGCGTGTTGAACTCTGTGAACTCAGAAGAGGATGAAAAGAATGTCTTACTTTCGTTATCAGCATTATGCAAGCCCGGAGGAATGATATTCTGGTCTGGCATTCCGCTGCTGTTCGCCCAGAAATCATCTGAACGCAAGGAAACACACGACCATCGTTCTAAAGCCGTATTTCTTGACGCAAAGAACTTCACAGCCAACTTCCGTTTTGGTGAATGGTACTTCCAGCATTATCATTCCACAGCTGACATCGTCAGATTAAACACAGCTTACATCGGAAAGGATTTTAACATATTCGATAAAGGAATGAAGATAAGCCCAGAAAAAGAGTTAAGAGGTTCGTCATTTCAAGTAGCATCAACCAACGGAAGGAGCGCAAGTAAGAGTGATTATCTGAAAGCGTTGCAATATGAATTCACACTTCCTCTTCCCAATAATCGCAAATGGGATTTGGACAAAGAAATTATACCAATCTTTAAAACACTATAAACAATGGCAGCACCTAAAGGAAATCAGTTTTGGATGTTACGCAGCAAGCATGGCAGGGATAAACTCTTCGCCACGCCTGAAGCGTTATGGGAGGCGGCGTGCGAATATTTCCAATGGTGTGATGAAAACCCATGGACAACAAGAAAGGCTATACAACGTACCATGCCTGTTAGACGCAAAAAAGGTAAAAGAACAGAAACTGTTAATGAACAGCAAACACAACAAGAAGTTTCACCTACACAGCGCCCCTACTCTCTCACCGGATTATGTATCTATCTAGGTACTTCATCACGTTGGTGGAGTAGCTTCAGAAGTGAATGCATGAAAAAAAATGATGAAGATTTTTTGCACGTCATCGCGCGGGTGGAAGAAACCATCGAGACTCAACAATTTGAAGGAGCCTGTGTTGGCGCTTTCAATGCAAACATTATAGCCCGAAAGCTAGGGTTGTCCGACAAACAGGAAGTGGATCATACAACACAAGGCAAACCCTTCAACGGATTTGACTTTCTTCCCTATACTCCCGAAGCTGACAAATTGAAGTGATATGGAGCAAAAGGTTAACTTAAAACAGCGATTGGCATACAATTTTCTTCGTGACAGCAAAACGAAATTTTTATTGTATGGTGGTGCCGGAGGTGGTGGTAAATCATGGCTAGGCTGTGAATGGCTGATGCAATGTGCCTACTATCTTCCCGGTACTCGCTGGTTTGTTGGCCGAAATAATTTGAAGGATAGCCGTGAGTCCGTTACCGTGACCTTCAATAAGGTAGCATCTTCTCACAGCTTCACGGCATACAAGACAACAAATGAAGGGATAGCCTTCGACAACGGAAGTGAAATCGTTTATATTGACTTGACGTATTATCCGGTGAAAGATCCGATGTATGAACGATTGGGGTCTAAGGAATATACAGGAGGATGGATAGAGGAAGCTGGTGAAGTGCACTACCTTGCCTTCGAAGTCTTGAAAACCCGTATCGGCCGCCACATGAACGATGTATACCATGTACCCGGAAAGATACTTATCACCTGTAACCCGAAGAAAAACTGGCTATACCGTGAATTCTACAAGCCCTGGAAAGAAGACAAATTACAAGCTCCTTATGCATTTATCCAAGCTTTGGTGCAGGATAATCCTTGGGCAACAGAAGACTACATCGAAAGTCTTCGAAACACAAAAGACCGGGTAACAAAGGAACGCCTATATTTCGGCAATTGGGAGTATGATAATGACCCGACTGCCCTGTGTAACTACGACGCTATCTGTGACTTGTTCACGAATGAGTTCATTGCTCCTGCAGGTGAATCTACCGGTTCTGCAGACCTTGCAATGAAGGGACGAGACAGATTTATCGCCGGTCATTGGAAAGGGAATGTGTGTTTTATCAAACTGGATCAGGAATACAGTACTGGAAAATCCATTGAAACAGACCTGAAGCGGATGATGATAGAATGCTCAATTCCTCGTAGTAAGATGATTGCGGACTCTGACGGATTGGGGAACTATCTTGAAAGCTATCTGAACGGTATCAAGGAGTTTCATGGAGGAGCACGACCTATTAATCCTGAATTTGACAATTTGAAATCAGAGTGTGCCTTCAAACTGGCTGAGATGATTAACAATCGATTGCTTCGTATTGTATGCACGGAAGCACAGCGAGAACGGATCATTGAAGAATTGTCAGTTCTCAAACAAGCACATATTGATGCAGACACACGGAAGAAAGGAATAATCAGCAAAGAAAAAATGAAAGAAATATTAGGTCATTCCACAGATTACCTTGATATGCTGATAATGGCAATGATATTCCGCATCAAACCAACACCCAAACGACCAAAAGCAAAAATAGGAAAGATATGACAGTAAAAGAATTTTTGACAATAAGCAGCATTGCCACCGAACCCGAGGTCATTAGAACCAAGTTGGATGAACTGAGAAAACCTTATCAACTAGGGCAGTATAAGACACCAGATACCCTAAACGACATAAAGATGGGAGAACTGATGCAACTGCAATCCATCGAAACAGAACACGATATCTTGTTCGTTCCCTGTACTGTACTGATGGGGCTGAGTAAACGTTATATATCCCAACTTCCAGCTAGCGATGTACTGGGATTCGTACAATGGGTGGCCAAAGAAGTTGAACGAATAAATAAACTATTCGCGTCGACTAATGTACCACCCACACCCGAAGAGAAGCAAGCAGGATCCGAATTGCTAAATTTTGGACCTTTCGGCATGATTGATTACTATGCGCAGCGCATGGGTATCACTGATCATGCAGAAGTAGACAGCGTGCCATGGATCAGAGTATATAAATGTCTTGACATGGACGCCAAAAGAGTAAGATTCGAACGTAGATTAAGAAACATATTAAGTAAGAAGAAATGACAGTAGAGCAAAAAATTAAAAAGATAGTAGACTCCATGGAGGGTGTAAGTTACCTTTTTGACAACTGGCAAACAGCCAATATAAGACTGGACAAGATTAAATTGCCAGCAGTGCTTAATCTCCTTCCTGTAAGCGGAACTTTTAATCTAGGCAGACAGCAGTTAAGAGACTGCCCTAACTGTATGATGGCATTCATGGATAAAACCAAGTTCGATTTTGATGGCACAGAAAATGATGCAGTGATAGAAGGATGCAAGAATAAAGCCAAAGAATTCATATTGCTATTGAACAGGAGTGGGATGTTCAAAGAAATATCAGGAGATATCCCTTATTCTGTTTTCTATGACAAGCTGGATGTTAATGTAACCGGAATAGTTATCCAACTTAAGTTAGAAGAGATAATGGGTACTGTTATTTGCAACAAGAGCGTGAAAGAGATTGTATATGGCAGCAGAAACTAAAGCCGGAACCCTAAGAATAATAGGTGAAGAGCTGGAAGCGTTACGCAAGCGAATTATAGCCAACCATGAAGCAGCCGGACAAGTAGCCAGTGGAAGGACAAAGGGCAGTCTGAAAGTAGAAATGTCGGAGGACGGAGGCGTTTTGTGGGGCAGGCAGGCATTCGCTGTACTAGAAACCGGACGTGGACCAGGGAACGTTCCGAAAGGATTTTACAAGATTATCCGCCAATGGGTGGAAGATAAGGGTATACAAGTAAAGAAGCCCGATTCCTTCGCCTACCTTGTCGCTAGAAAGATAGCCAAGGAAGGAACGGAACTATACCGAAACAGAAAACATGAGGAAATCTATTCCCGTGATCTAGAAAATACCGTGGACAATATAGCTAGCAGGGTATCGGCTATATATGAAACAGAAGTTGAACATATAAATCTGAATTTCGACAATGAGAACACATACGATAGATAATACAACAATTGAATATCCTGACCAAATAGGATTCTGCTTTAATCCTGTGATAATAAATATCCTTGGCGGAAACTATCAATCTGTTACTGCAACGGTAACGGACACCACCACAGCCACATCAGACAGAGAGAACAGAGCGACGTTCGGTGGTTCCTGCTTCTTTGACCTATCATTCTATACGCAGAGCTATTTTGACGAATACAGAGAAGTCGATTACAAGTCAACTCACGCCGAAGATAGTAAGTTAGGACGTCTGTTTAGCATAGAGCTTGATATGTATAACGAATCAGGAACACTTGAAAACAGCTTCCAGTTCAACGTATTCATATTGTGGGGAGCCAGTAAGGTTGGAGAGCAGTATAATGGAAGCCGAGTGCTGACATGGTTCAAAAACTACCCATTCTCTGTAGGCTTATACTCTGCAACATCAGGGAATGTAAAAGTAACTATAGATGGTTCCGAAAGCTCCCCTATCGCATTATCAGGACAAAATGCATGGAATATCATTCTTGCTGGAATAGATGCTTCAGACAGGGTGGAATTTTATCTACCTGGAAGTAATACGGCAGCATCTGTTTTTGACCACACCTTTGATTTCACCTTCCGAGGGCTGCTCAATATGGCCACAAAGATCACTTGTAAGGTTGACAATTCAGACTGTGGAATATACTTGAGATGGATCAACCGCCATGGAATGTGGTGTTACTGGCTATTCATGCAAGGAGACGAAACTTCGCAGGTATCCAATGACGGAGAGTTCATCAGAAACAATATGCAGGATTACAGTTACAAGAACGGATACCATGGAGGTAGCGGACGAAAGCAAAGGAAAATGGAAGAAACGACACTTCCCGTATGCGCTCCATTAATAGACAGCATAACTTATGACTTCCTTTACCAAATGGCCACATCTCCTGTTGTTGATATGTTCATGGGCTATGATGATAACGGTAACGCCAGATGGATGGCCGTAAATGTGTCTGTGGGAAATTTCGTCAAACAGCGGGTATCACTGCAAGACTTTGAAGCGAACATTATATTACCTGAAACTAACGTGCAGAGCTTATGACAGAACAACTACTATTCATAGATAACAAAGCAATGGATATTAATGAAAGTACCAATATCACATTGAATTTTAGAAGTAATATTTTTAGCGATGTAAGCAAGATCACAAGCAACAACACATACTCCATCAAGCTACCTTTGACAGTCAACAACTGTCATGTGATTAATTATGCGCATCTCCCATCCCATTCAGCACAATATGCTCGTATCAACCACAAAGGACGTTATTTGCGCAATGGGATTGAAATCATACCGGACGCCAGCGTCATTCTTATAGAAATATCCGAAACCATAGATATAGCCATGACATGGGGCAATGTTTCTAAATTTGCAGAAATTGTAAATGACAACAAGACATTGCAGGATTTATCGTACGGCAGGACAGAAAACGAAGATTACATCATTTGGAAGAAAGGAGACAATTCGCCCCGAATACCTAAAATTGATTATGGCTTTAAAAATGATGAGCCGGCTGCCTGGTATCACCCTGTGGTTACAGCTATGTGGGTTTTGAACAAAATAGAAGCTGATGCCGATATCACCTTTAAATTCCAAGAACAACACTACGAACTGTTGAAAACTTTAGTTATTCCATTGCTTTCAAGAAATAGCGCACCAAAAGAAATCGAAGCTCGCACTACAACTTTAACAAATGACGGAATATCTCCATATAATATTCCAGGAGGATGGATTCTCAAAATATTCCAATTTGTGGAAAGTGGATCTAACTATTATGTGGCTATAACAAAAGATTCGTCAGGCAAGGTAATCGGATTCAAGCCGCAGAAAGAGAACGTACCCCTTAGAATTATTGGAACTATCAATATAATAGTCAATACTAGCCAGGAACCGCAAAGTTCAGGTGAATATGGTGTTTCTTTCGATATACGGAACAAAGAATCCATAACCAGCAAGTTGAAATTCAGGTGTAATCCGAGTATATCCTTATTACAAGAAAATCAATACAGGTATTCTTTCGCTATAGATGGGGAGTTTAATCCAGGAGATACAGAGGAACTCAGCGCTATACTGTACGATCCTTATGCAGAATTGGGGAATTATACAATAGAAGAAGGAAGCTATGTCAAAATAACGATGCGAGATACTGTCTATTTGAAAGACACTGATGAAGCAAACTCCCGGTTCTATTATGTTCCAAACCTACCTGATATAAAACAGATAGACTTTATCAAAGCTATAGCATCTATTTGTGGAACTTTTGCCATTCCCGGCAATGGAAATATCGTAAGCTTCGTTCCTATTGATACCATCATAGAAAATAAGACCAAAGCTCTGAACTGGACCAAAAGAGTTATCGCCTCATATAGTGCAAACCGTCCTAAAAATATATCTTTCAAAATTGACGGATTCTCTCAAAGGAATGTATACAAATGGAAAAATGACGACAAAAACAAATACAATGGAATCATATACGTTGACGATAAGACTTTGGAATATGAGCAGGAAACGCTGACATTGCCTTTCGCAGCGTCTGAAATGAAAGGTGGAATCGCAACTATCCCGATATATTCCTATACATCTGACGGAGCTTTACAATATAACGAAAGTACAGATCCCAGACTACTGGTCCTAAAGAACGACAATACAGCAACTTTTGACGGTCTGGACTGGAACACTATTATTGAAAACAACTACAAATCTTATCAGAAATATATTAGAGAACCTAAGATTATTACCGAGCTGGTAGAAATCAGAGATCATGAATTACGAAACTTGGATATGTCTGTACCTGTTTATCTGGCCCAATATGGAAAATATTACGCAGTCATATCAATAAAAGCAGAGAAAACAGGTATTTGCGAATGTAAACTTTTTCAATTGGATTAATTATGGCAGACAAAGTAGAAAAGATACTTGATATCAAAGTGAATTATAATGAGGCTATCAAAGCTATAGCCGAGTATCAGACAAAAATCGACAAAGCCAAAGAAGCAGAGGCGAAACTGAAGGAACAGTTAAAGGCTGGAGACATAAAAAGGCAGCAGTACAATGAAGAAATGGCGGCATCTAAAGCCTATATCAACGACTGTAATGATTCGATACGTGTTATAACGAAAACAATGCAAAATCAGCTCAAGCAGGAGAAGGCACAAGAAAACAGCCTTGTTTCTCTCCGTGCCAAACTGTCAAACCTAACGGCTGAATACGATGCTTTATCCGAAGCGGAACGTAAAGGTGCTAGCGGCACAGAATTGAAAAACAAGATTAATGAGGTTACTGATGCTCTAAAGGGCGCTGAAGAAGAGACACAGCGGTATTACCGAAATGTTGGCAATTACAAGGAAGCTATAATGGAAGCCGCCAATGCCAATATCCCGTTCGTGCAGCAGATAAATGTAATGGTGACCTCCTTGGGTGGAGTAAGAAATTATTTGTCTGGAGTAAAAACAGAAATGCTTACTGTTTCGACCACCACAACCGGCTGGGTTAAAGTTTTGAAACTGTTGAAAGTTGCTCTACTTGGAACTGGTATTGGAGTATTAATTGTAGCTTTAGGATCTTTGGTATCATGGTTCACCAAAACACAGAAGGGCGTGGAAGCAGCCAATAAAATAATGGGGGCTCTGGGTGCCACTGTAAATGTCTTAATAGACCGGGCAGGCAAGTTGGGAAGTGCTTTAGTGAATCTGTTTACCGGGAACTTCAAACAGGCGGGGAATGATGCCAAATCCATATTCGCTGGTATCGGTGATGAAATAGTCAATGAAACCAAACAGGCGTGGAAGCTGGCAGAAGTCTTGAATGAGATAGACAAGAGGGAAGTCATGCTGTCCATGTCACGTGCCTCTAACCGAGCTGAAATTGAGAAGCTGAAAAAAGCTGCAGATGACCAAACCCTATCCACACAGGAACGTATTAAAGCTGCGGAAAAAGCTGCGGAAATTGAGAAGAAGGACCTTGCCGTACAGACAGAACTAGCAGAAGCAAGACTGGCTAACACCCTTGGATTTACCGAGATGAACAATGAAGTACGCAAGTTGATGGAGCAGATTAAAGCTGGTGATATTACAGCCGATGAAGTAATAGGAAAACTTGGATTATCAGATAGTACGATAGAAGACCTTAAAGTGTTCCGTGACCAATTCAACGAACTTCAGGAGCTAATGGAAGATAGTTACGGCCGTCAGACAGAGCAGCAAAACACCCTAAACTCTATCCGCCAGGAAGGTGCAGACAAAGCAAAGGAAGCAAAGCAAACAGAACTGGAAGCAGTAAGGGCAGCAGAAGATGCTATGCTTGCCTTAGTGAAAGACAAGAGAGAACAAGCACGGAAAGAGATTGAATTGAACTATTCCCGGCAGATTGAGGATTTGCAAATCAGTTTAAAGCAAGAAGAGAACCTTACCGCTAAGGCTCGTGAAGCCATCAACGCCAAAATAAAGGCTTTGGAACAACAAAAATCTATGGAACTTAGCAAGTTGTCCGATGAGGAGCTGAAAAAAGAACTGGAGAACCGTTTAAAAATGATATCCCTGCAATTGGAATCGGTCAAGGAAGGCAGCGAGCAGGAGTATCAGTTAAAGATACAACAATTACAAGCACAACAAGAGGCGGAACTTACCAGCACAGAACAAACCGAAGAAATGAAACTGGCCATTAAAGCAAAGTACAATACCAAGATAGACGAACTGGCAACAGTTCATGAGCAGGATATTATCAACAAGCAACAGGAAGCCATGCGCATACGCTTTGAAACAGAAATCGCACAAGCATATGATAACGAAGAGGAAATTCTTCGTATAAGGATGGAACAAAAGAAAGCCGAGCTCGATAGCCTGCAGCAAATGGAAGGTGAAAGTATAGAAGCATTCAATCTTCGCAAGCTGGAAGCACAGAATGCTTATCTGGAATCCAAAAAAGAACTGAGCGATAAGGAGATTGAAATAGAACAAACTAAATATGAAGCAATGGAACAGGTGACAAATGGCCTTGTAGCTCTCACAGAACAAATTGGGGAGTCTGACAGAGGATTTGCTATGGCAAGCAAAATGTTGGCTTTGGCAGAGATCGCCATCAATTCAGGTAAGGCGATCGCAAAAATGGTATCCGCTGAATCAGGGAAAGGTATTCTTGGTATAGCTACAATGGCATCAGGTATTGCAACAATCCTTTCTAACATTGCAAATGCTGTTAAGATAGTAAAAAGTGCTAAATTTGCAGAAGGTGGTTTGGTTACAGGACCGGGGACAGGAACGAGCGACAGTATTCCGGCACAATTGTCGAATGGAGAATCCGTTATAACTGCCAAAGCTACGTCCATGTTCGCCCCTATCCTATCATCCTTCAATATGATGGGTGGAGGTGTACCTATTAATGTAACAGCAACGAATAATCAAACTTTAGGCGAAGATATGCTGGCCAGAGCAGTCGCCAAAGGAATGATGATGGCTCCTGCCCCTGTCGTTTCTGTAGAAGAGTTTACTTCAGTTGCGAATAGAATTAAATACATAGAAGAAAGCGGTAGTTTATGAAAGCATACGAACTATTATATATAAACAGGAACACTCTTAGGATAATGTCTGAAATGTCATTAGATGCATCAGATATTAAATACCTGGAAATGTATAAAGACTACACCCGTCTTACGGCTGAAGGTCATAAAAAGGCATATATCATGCAGTACCTGGCAGATGAATACAGCATTTCAGAAAGGACCATCTATAGAGTCATTGACAGGTTGTCCGTTGACGTTTCAATTCAATAAGGGGGAAGATTATTCTTCCCCCTATTTTTTTTACTGACAAAGCGTGTCAGTGCTATTATGTTCTGAAATTCTTATAGCCATATACCGTTTTTTACCTTTGCTTCAAAATAGATTATATATGGCGAAATTATACATCAACAAAGATATTGTTGCGGATAAAGACAAAATGGAAAATTGGTATCTAACTGGTGAAGAGGGATTGTCTTTTCCCGATATTCAAAATTTCCTATCTTGGATAGATCCGAATGACCACGTTATTGATATTGAGATACATTCATGCGGTGGTGATGCCGTTGAAGGGTATGCCATTTATGACGCCTTACGTGCTTCAGGAAAGCAAATCAGCTGTACTGTAGTAGGACGATGTGCATCCATGGCAACCGTGATATTATTGGCCGCTGCAAAAGAAAGACGTTTTGCTTATCCACATGCAAAGTTTCTTATTCACAAGCCTTATATGGCTTCATACGATGGAGACCTTGATCTTGAAACCCTAGAATCAATAAAATCAAACTTGGAGAGTGAAAAAAACAAGATGCTAGCTTTGTATGTAGAACGCACAGGGGCGGAAGCCTCAGTTATCGAAGCCCAAATGAATAAAGCCGGTTGGTTTGGTGGTGAAACAGCCAAACAATTAGGTTTTATCACGACCGTTCTTATGCCTACAACTGCCAAAGGGAGAACTTACACATTTAATAACAAAAAAATGAACAAAGAAAAAGAAGTAACAGTGAAGCAGACTATCATAGACAGGCTGCTGGCCAAATGCGGCTATCAAAAAATTGAAGACGTACAGGTCGTATCTATGGAATTGACAAATGCCGAAGGTAACACGCTTACCGTGGAAAGAGATGAAGGTGAACCCCAAGTGGGAGATACAGCAAGTCCCGATGGCGAACATGTCATGCCTGACGGCAAGACTATCATTGTGACAGATGGCGTTATTACAGAAATTAAAGATCCTGATGAATTAGAAGAGGATGAAGTGAAAGCTTTAAAAGCCCGTATAGAAGAGTTGGAAACCGAGAATGCTTCTCTAAAGACGAATGCCCGTACCATTGAGGACAACAAGATTCTGAACGCAGTCCGTATGGCCGGGGGCGAAAACTGGCTGGCAAAACATTGTAGTACTTATAAAGTGTCAGCTCGTACCCAAACGTTCAACAAGGGTATAAAAGGAGTAGAAGAAAATGAAACGCCTATTCAGAGAAAACTTCGTGAAGAAAGAGAAAAAAGAAACAACAAGTAATAAAAGGAGGGGAAATGCCTATTTTAGATTTTGCCAAACTTACACCTGACAATCAGGCTGTAAAAGACTTGAAAGACCTTATTCAGTTAACAGTCTTTCAAAACGAGGACATGGAGCGTTTTATGACGTTTATGCCCAATGTGACTAACGGTAAAAAAGCTGGTTTTATCGGTGAAATGGAAGATATCGGAGTAGCCGGCTCCGGATGCGACCCTGAATATAAAAAAGTGGCTATCGCTGCCGCCCAAAAGGAATGGGAAATCGGGGATTGGCAAATTCCTTTGGAAATGTGCTATACAGACTTGGAAAACACCATCGCCAAGTACTGCCTTAAAACGGGAACAAATATAGGAGACCTGACATCGACCGAATATATGGACGGTATTGTACTGCCGAAGCTGTCTGAAGCTATGATGAAAATGATGTGGCGTTTTACATGGTTTGGAGATAAATCAGCAGCGTCTGTCACTGGAGGTGGTCAAATCACTGACGGAGTAAACATCGAACTATTTAAAACATGTGACGGTTTTTTCAAACGTCTGTTCGCCATCTGTACCAACAATACCGGACAGCACACTGAAATTGCAGCCAACGCAGAAGAATCATATGCATTACAAAAATCAAAGATGAAAGAAACAGGCATTGCCACATCAATATTCGATGCGATGTTGCAAGATGCCGACAGCCGGATTTTCCAAAAAGACGGATGCGCAATTTTCGCCACCAAGTCAATGTGCGATGCTCTGACTCACGATATGAAAGAAAAGTACAAGGTAATCATGCCCTGGGAAGTTGTATTTGACGGTGTAGAGGTCAGCAAATACGATGGAACAACCATCGTTAAATGTTCCATTTGGGATAGATTTATTCAAGCCTATCAGAACAACAAAACCAAACTTAACTTACCGCATCGTGCTGTTTTATGTTCTCCTGAGAACTTGATGTATGGATGTGAGGGCACCGAACCGATGTCGGACTTGGATATCTGGTTTGATAAGAAAGCCCGCAAGAACTACATTTATTCAACAGGAAAATTAGGCTCCATGATTGGCGAAGATGAGTTGGTACAGGTAGCATACTAACGAAAAAGAGCAAATATGGCAATATGTGATATAACAATCAAAAAGGACATCGCACCATCGTGCGATGATCCTATCGTTCCCGGGCTGGAACAGGAAGGTGTGATAATGAATCGCGCAGACGTGGATTTCGGTGCGGTTACATTCAACGCAGCCCGTAAGAATGTGATCGAAACTCTTGCACTGAAAACAGGTAAAAAAGGTTACAAGGTACAGGTATTCGGTGCAACCCCCTTTACTGGTACCAATACAATCTTGGCAACAGGAACCTATCGTAACACGTTTACTAACATAGTGAACATGGTTGTATTAGCAAATGACCCCGATGTATGCAATGACATTATTGACGGGCTTGCTAACGGTGATTTTGTCGTTGTATTGGAAAATAAAGCCAAAGGGTTAAATAAAACCGAAAATCCGGGAGATTCAGCTTTCCAGGTTTACGGTTACTACCAAGGTTTGAAAGCCGCAGAGATCGGCAATGACAAGTATTCCGAAGAAACGGAAGGGGGATGGAATATCTCTTTGCAAGAAACCAAAGTTCCCAAATCAGCATTATTCTTGTACAAAACATCTTACGATACGACAAAAACGCTTGTTGAAACACTGACAAAACCAACTGAATGATTATGGAGTTAGAAGAAGTGGTTGATAAATTAAAGGAGCTAGGAGAACTTCCCTCCTACTCCTCTTCTGATAAATCGGAGATAGAAAGATTGTACAAGGAAGTATTAGGAAAAGAATTCACCAAGACATCGTGTAACGACTGCTATCGCGATGCTGTAATCGAAATGACTGTTTACATCAAAAAGAATAACCGTATGAAAGAAAAATGTAATTATATATTAAAGAATGGTGTCCTGCTTCAACCGGAGTTCGGAAGCAATAAAATGTACACTAATGACAACCTCACTGATGAAGTTGCTGAAAAGTACCTTGCCAAAAATCCAAAAGGTGAAATTTATTTCGCCCATATACCTACGGACTGGAAAGAACGTGTTAACAAATGTGGATACAATCAAAGCCTGCTTGATTCAATGGTAGAATCATTACAAGACGGAGTTTCTGAAGAATCCGTGGCTGACACGTTGAAAGATTTCCAAATCAACGGCAAGAAAATCAGTAAAAAAGTTCTGAATCTGCATCTAAGCAAGGCCATTGAAATTGTGAACGCAATGAATGGAGAAGGCGAAGATAAAGTTGAATAAAAGAAATAAAGGACGAAAGTAAACCTCGCGAATATGAGAGTAAGAGATTTAAAAAAGAAAAGCAGTAACCGCATTGATACAAGCTATTTACAAAATCTAGGAATTCAAGCCTACGGACAGGACAACCTATATCCGCAGACATTAAAGAATATCATTGCTGCAAGCTCTACTGCATCTGAATGCTCAGACCGTTTCGCTGACTTCATTGAAGGAAACGGATTCCGTGAGGTTGCTTTTTCCAAATATGTAGTCAATCGAAAAGGTGACACATTGGATGATGTGCACATGTTACTATGCAAAGACATGTCCGAACTCAATGGAATAGCAATCCATGTTAACTACAATGTTTTCTGTGAGATAGTGGAGATGCAGCACGTACCATTTGAAAATTGCCGTCTGACAGAAGAAGATGAAAACGGTTATGTGGCAAAAATAGCAGTACATCCAGACTGGAGCGGAAAGAAGACACGTAAAGGGAAAGCTCTGCAGGTCAAGAAAGAAAACATCGACTATATAGATGTTTTTAACCCTCAAAAAGATGTGATACTGGCTCAAATAGAAGCAGCCGGAGGCATTGAATACTACAAAGGTCAAATCCTATGGGTGTCAATGGCCGGGAAAAATACTTATCCTGTCGGGAAAGGTGACCGGGTGGCTACAGAAATGAGTACCGATGAAGGGCTGTCCAATGTCAAGTACAGAAATGTACGAAATAATTTCTTCCCTGGCGCTATGGTATTCACCAAAAAGGGATCGAACATAACCTTTGACGAAGAAGGCAACGAAGTGAAAGATACAGACGATGACGACAGTTTCTCAAATACACTCATCCAGTTGCAAGGTGATACGAATGCAGGAAAGATTATGGAAGTTACTTTAGAAAGCGATGAGGAAAAACCTGAAATAATAAATCTGAACTCACAAAATTACGACAAAGAATTTACCGTTACTGACGCAAGTGTGGTTGAACGTATTTATTCAGCTTATGGCCAAGAGCCATGGTATTGCATCCGTATTGGTAAAGTCGGATTCTCAGGCGATATTTTGGAAGATGCTTTCGAGTATTACAATTCTATCGTAAGCAAGCAACAACGCTTAATAGAGCGTACCTTTAGCCGTATATTCAGCTATTGGTATGAAGTAGTCAACCCCTCTAATGATTATAGTGTGGAACCATTAAAGTATGTACGAAATGCAGCAGTATCTAATAACAACAGATGAGGTATCGGCTTTGTCTCGCGGAATGTCTGTACATCTCGATCCTGACAAGATAGAAACCTACATCCGTGAGTCGGAGAATATCTACATCAAATCAGCGTTGGGAGACGAACTGTTCCTTGACGTGAAAAAAAATCCTGAAAAATACCAGCTACTGCTTGACGGAGGTACTTATGAAACTAAATGTAAAAAGAAGATAATCATCACTGGACTTCGCGTAGCTTTGGCTTATTATACCTATGCCTGTATTGTCAAAAATGGAGATGGAAATGTATCCCGTTTCGGCTTCGTGAACAAGGAAGGTGAATATAGCAGTCATACAGTATTCAAGGAAAAGATGATGGTGTATAGCGATGCATGTAGTATAGCTGACCGCTACCTGAAAGAATGCGTGCTTTACCTAAAAGAATGCGGTATGCCACTTTATAACGGTGAAGGGAAATTAAAATCTAATAGAACTGTTTTTCGTGTAATAGGAGAATGAGCGATTCTGTTGACATATTAAAGAAACTGGCTCTTCAAGTAAGAAATGCATCTACAGAAGGAGAGAATACAGCTGAAAGAATTGGGCGCATATTTATCGGGATTCTAGAAAACATGGATAATTCTGATATAGAAAAGCTCACCAAATACTTTTTACGCAAAGATAAAGAAGACACTGCCAATGAGCTGATCACGTTTTTGAAAGGTCTTTTGATTGGTAAAAACGGTAGTGGAATTACTGTGCTTGAGAACGGTATGTCACAGGCTGTTGTCGATTATCTGTATGTCAAGGTCAAAGCCGTTTTTGATGAACTTGAGGTCAAGAAGAAAACGTATGTGGGTGGCGAGCAGGTGATTTCCCATGCAGGTATGAAATGCAACCGTGTAGATGAGTTGGATGCTGTTTACCGTTGTTATTTCAAGGAAGAGGAAGACGGAATTGAGATAGAGAACCAGTTTACTCCGGGATCTCTTGCCATAGCCCAGGAGTGCAATATCAAGACAGGCGTTTCTCATCATGTCGGCAACCGCTATTACTGGCGGTTGGTCACAGCAGTGGGTGAGAACTATATAGACTTGTCCAAGACCGTATGTGATCCTAATGTCGAGAACGATGTTCCGGTGGCAGGTGATGATATCGTGGGGTTAGGTCATAAGACCGATATGACCCGACAGGCGGCGATAATTCTCTCTTCGGTGAACGAAGTTTCTCCGTCCATCATCATGTATCAGGGTATTAATGATTTTACCTTGACTGGGAAAGATGTCATTTCTTTTGATTTTGACAAATCTACCGGCAAAGCCCGGATGAAGGTGTACGGAAATGCATACATTGGTGACAAGGATCGGACCACTTACATGGAATATACTCACGATAAAGGTGTTGATATCAAGGGTATGTTTCATATCGAACAAGGTTCCACTGGATGGCGTAATATGGAAGGTCTTCCGGATGAGATACAGGCGGCTGCCGATCTGGCCCAAAAGGCTCAGGATGCGATAGACAATGCGGCTGTCGGAAGTGTCAATCTGTTGCGTAACTCTGGGTTTACCGGGGATTATGAAAGTGAGACATTGTCCTCTGATACTCAATTGTCTGCTGATACCGAATTATATAGCAAGCAATTAAAGTATTGGACGGGTGTGGCTACCGTATCCGCAGATAGTGCTGCCGGCTCCAGGTACTCTGCTGCAATCGGTAGTTTGTCCCAATCTGTATCATTGATTAAAGGAGAAAGTTATGTTATCAGTTATAAAGCAAAGGGTACGTCTGTGTCTGTTTCGTGCGGCTCTTTCAGTGTTTCTCAGCCTCTCACATCCTCTTATCAGAGATATACCCATAAGATTACCTTCAATGGCAGTGGTATATTTCTCATCAGTGGTACCGCAACCGTTTGTGATCTTCAGTTAGAAAGAGGAACCATTGCCACAGACTGGAAACCGTCCATTTTGGATAACGACAAGGCAACAGCCGGTTTTCAGTCAATCAATTATATCGCCAGCGCGATTAAGGATGGATCTGTGGATATCCTTGGCGGTTTGATATTGGCCAATATGATTCAGTTAGGTAACTACAAGGATGGCAAGTTACAGAAGGTCACTGCCGGAGTAAGCGGCATATACAATGACGATGATGATGTGGCATTCTGGGCAGGTGGCACGCTTCAACAGGCTATATTAACCGTAATGAGGTTTCGTAATGATCCTAATTACCAGCCTACGGATGAAGAATGGGCGAATATGGCGAACTTTGTCGCTACTCATGGCGGTAATGCTTTTTTTCGTGGATATATCTATGCTTTGGGCGGATATTTCCGGGGAAAAGTTGAAATAGCCAATGGCAAGATACTGTTGAATGAGGATGGTTCCGGGCAGCTTGCCAATGGGAACATCAAATGGGATGCAGATGGAAATCCTGAATTTGTTGGAAAAGTAAAAGTCAAGTCTTCAAATGGCTATACAATAAGCATTGAGCCGGAAAATGAATATGGAATCCCCTCAATAGAGATGCGTGATAATACGAACGCCTCCCTGATAGATATATCATGCATATACGGACTGAAAGGGTTGATTCCCATGGTTTCTATGTTTGACCCGAATAGTAATGATGTTTTGTATTTCCGCCCGGACAGTATGGTTGTCGAGCAAAAAGGAAGTGACGGTTATATATATCAGACCCAGATAATGGGAGGACGCATAATTATGGTTAAAGGTTCTGAGATTGTATGGGATCAAAACCAATTGCCCAAATAAAATGAAGTGATATGGAACTTAATTCGATAAATAAAACAGGTACTTGGAGTGAGGCGGCAGATCGGCTTAACTACAATTTTAGTAAGACTTCTACCGAGATTGATAAGGTCAAGCAGAACAGTGTCCGCAACAAGGGATTGTTTTCTACGGAAGAAGCATTGCATGCTGCTGTCCCATCTCCAGTTGTGGGCGACTGGGCTGTCGTGGGGGATACCATACCCGGTCCTATATATGATTGCAAGATAAAGGGGAAATGGAGTCCTACAGGAACAACCGGAGGCGGTGGAAGTGTTGACCTTTCCGGCATCTTGACAGCCGAGGAGATAGATGATGTAACATCAATATTATAGGTATGAAAATTAATTATCAGTCCGATTTTAAGATCATAGAGAAGAACTTGAATGGGGATGTGAATACTCCCTTCCGGTTCACTTACCGTACAGTCCTGTCGGGATGTGTTGTTGCGGAGTTTGACGGGCACGGGTACAAGAACTGCCGTAGGCTTGATGATGGTAGTCTGCTGGTCATTTTTGACAGGCATGGACTCCGTCCCGGCACTCTGTCGGTCAAACGCGAATACTATCTTTCTGATGCTGATTTTGCCGATGGTATCTGCAATCTTGTATCGGTGGAGATTACAGGTGTTATCCTCGTTTCCGGCAAGACGGATGAGAGCACAGCGGAGATCATTCCCTATCCGGATTATGCCGCATACAATGCGGTGCAGAGCGTATCTCTGTCAGATCAGGAGTATGATGATGTGCTGAGTGATTTTAAGAGTTAATCAATAATTACATAAAATAACAACAGTCCAAGTTCCGGCGGAACTTAGGCTAAAAACAGGAGATATTATGGCAAAAATGCACAAGTTAACCAAGGGTGGTCAAACCATATTCCCAGCTACTATTTATGATGCGGTAGTCAATTCCAAAACGCGTAAGAGTCTGGCTACGGAAATATCCGAGTTGGAAAGACAAGCAAGAGAAATCACGCTATTCGATAAATATATTGCTACAAATAAAAGCTTGTATTCAAATGGGACTTTAAAGGACGCAGGTGGATGGAATACATATTTTAAAATACCAATAATAAAGGGTGATCATTTTAGGGCAAATTTTAGCAATATTCCATCCGCTGTAGGGGTTAGTGCTTGCGTCATATATAATTCAAGTGGTTCCGTAATAGAAACAATTAATGAAAAAGAAATATATTATACTTTTGCCCAAGATGGTTTTGTTTCTTTCTGCTATCTTGCCAATGGCAACAATTATTTTAATGTCTTTACATTTACGCCGTTAAGAAGAGATATAGAACAATTAAGAAAAGGTGAAAGTGTATATAATTTAGATTACTTCATACCATTGTCCGGATCATATTACACATCAACAACAGCCCGTAAAGCAGTGCCTGTTGACATAAGGAAAATAGGGCTGATTATAATATATAAAATATCTGAAAAAGAAAGTGTTACGGAACAATTTATAGGCAGCTCTGTTGCAAATTGGACAGATACTTCCAATTGGACTGATATTGGTGCGTCCGGGGAAAAAGAAAATTTAGGTGACAGAGTTAGACTTCTTGAAGAATTTCCATCTACATTGTCTTGGTTCGATAAGTTCAACGGTAAACTTTCAGATATAGACGTGGATTTAAGTTTAATCGGTAAAACGCTAAAGGATATATGGTTTGAATTTCCGAATGGTAAACCGACTTGGTGGGACAGTCGGCAGCCACAATTAAGGGCTTATAATGGCTATGGTTTTGGGGAAGATAATGATGCACGAATTATTATATATTTCAGAGAAACAACAGAAGAAACATATAATAATAAATATAACTTTCAATATAGAGGACCGCGTTATAAAGGGGAAATAGAACATTTCAGAGCTTCGGTGAAGTTAGGTGATTCTAGTGAGCCAGCCTTCTACATTAATATAGTTGTAAATACTATATTATTAATGCCAATTAGCGGTACTATATTAAGCTCCGTCAACTCTCAGAAATTGCAGCCCATGATTTTAAAGAAGACAGGTACATTATATAATGTTGGTACTAATGGGAATTATATTGAAGATGCACCCAAGGACGGAAAGAGCTATGTTAGAAACAATGGCAAATGGGTTATACTGGATTCGGTTGATAATGTTGTTCCACAAATTTTCAATAATCCAATAGTCCGGCGTGACAGTGCGCATAAGTTAAGATTATTATGCTTTGGGTCGTCATGGAACATGTGCACATGGTGGTATCTGAATAAAATTATAAAATCAGCAGGGATTGAAGCAGAAATAACAGGGTTCTATACAGGAGGAGCTTATTTTTCTCAATGGATAGATAGATATAATAATAATGAATCCGTAGACTGCTGGAAATCAACAAATGGCTCAGATTGGGAGCAGACTACTGCAAATTTTAAAGATGCACTAAATGAAAATTGGGATATAATAGAATTTCAGCAGGGAGCATATCAGTCTATAAAATGGGATGAAGAATGGGCCCCTTATTGGTCGGAATTGGTAAGTATAGTTAAGCGAAACTGTAATTATGATACAGTCATAGCATTTAACAGTTCGTATACTCCTGCGATAAATGGTAATTTATCTCCCTATCCTAATACTGTAGATGGACAGAAGCGGTGGCAGCAAGAAAACTATATCAACACGCAAAAATTTATGGCATTAAGTGGCATTTTTAATGTTTCACCAGGTGGTGCAACAATATGGTCTTTACGAAGAGAGCCTACTATTAACATCTCTAATGATTTAGCTTCTGATAAATTACATCCTGATAATGGCTTGCCTATTTATGCATTAGGAGGAACCTTCTTTGAAACTTATATTTCACCTATGTATGGCATCTCATTTGATAAAGTTGAGTGGAAACCAGATATAAGTATACAAAAAACTCCATTTAATAATGCTTGGCAAGAATTAAATGATCAACAAAGGATTAAGATACGAAAAATTATCAAATTGTCTTTGTCTAACAGATTTGGATTTAATGAATTAGTAGAGTAACACTCAAAACATATAATATGATCCGAGACCTAATCATCAGAATAATGAACCATCTATCCGTAGAAGTGTATCCGGATGCGGAATGGTTCTAGAATGTTAAAGGGGGCACTCTTCAAGAGAGTCATCCTTTAAATAGTCGTTGCTTTTTAAAAGCATTTATGCCAATAGATATAATTTTATGATCATATTTCATTATTTGTTATATGCTTTATTAATTTTCAAATAAAGATGTACTTTTGTATCTCAAAACTTCTTTTAGAAAAGAGGATAAATATAGTTATAAATTAGTATACAATGATAATATGAAATCAGATCAACAACATACAGACCGAAGCCGAACAAAGAATTCCGTTCTTTACAAGTATCTTGATATTGAAGGAGCAAAAATGATGCTTTCAAATAAAACTCTCCAGTTTACTAATGCGATGCAATTCAACGATCCTTTCGACTGCGATCCAAATTTAATAGACTTCTCTAAAGTACCTTCTGAAAGGTGTAAAACATGGACATCGGATATTATTGAATCGCTTGCATTTGACCAATATAGAAGGAATCGGGAGGACGTCTGGGTATGCTGCTTGTCAAAAGTCTTTGATTCGTTATTGATGTGGGCCTATTATAATAATCATAGAGGAGTTTGTATTGGCTTGAATATGGAGAAAGTGGCTAAATATTTCGATGCATCACTTGGACTGATAGTTGATAAACATGCTCATGAAGTCCAATATCGTGATATTATTGAAAAACCGGATTACTTCCAAAACGAAGAAGATTTCTTTCATTATCAAATGTGTACAAAAGCTAAAGTCTGGGAACATGAACAAGAAGCACGTATGTTTATTTTCAAGCCTTTTCCATGGATTATGTTACCTGACTCAAATAATAAAAGTGATCTAATAGACAGAAAAGAGGTAAGAGCTTTTCCTAGAATTGGAGGAGAATGTTTTGAATCCATATATTTAGGGGTAAACATTAACGAAAAAGAAAGTGGGTTAATCAAGATTGCTAAAAAACTAAATCCTGATATAAAAGTGTACCAAATGAAAAAAAATACGAATGCCTTTAAATTAGATGCAATCCATATAAATGATGAATAATAAGTATAGTTTTCCACTTTTTGTCGTTTAAGTTGTTACCAACGGATCAACAAGATTTAATCTGCTGGTCCGTTGGTATATTTTTCAGGTCTGGCCGACAATAACGCTAACGATAACTATAATACGTAAGGGCTGATCTTGGTGTAGGTCAGCCCTTATGCTTAAAACCATTCCGCATCCGGATGCACTTCAACGGACAGATGGATCATTATTCTGATGATTAGTTCTCGTATCATAAGTATATGTTTTATTCCGTAATGTCTGAAACCCCATACGGGTTATCCAATGCGGCAATCACACACTTTTGAGCGATATTAGCTCTTCTGTCAGTAACCGCTATGATTCTGTAATTCGTTTTGTCTTCCTTAGTCGTCCGGTATGTATTTCCTAAGAAGTTTAAGTGACTAAGTTTATAACCAATCATCTGCCATAAGGCTCCTCCTACAAGATATCTTCCGATCCCTTCTGTCATGTGCAGACAGTCCCTGCTCAAATCTGTACCATAATGCCAGTTCATGAAGTTATTATCCTTACCGGCCATGAATGGATAATCTACCGCAGCCTGATTCAAGTCAGTCATTGATTCAGCCTCTTCTATGGTTGGGACTACGGTTGTAACAGGAGTGCCCGTTTCCGGATTGGATTGAGACACAACTCCCTGTATGGTCGTATCGGCCCTTAAAGACGTGCCTCTGGCATTTTGTACGGCTGTTCCGGAAGGGATGACGAATTTTACTTCCGGGCAATGTTGCAATACCTTTTGAGCCAAGCGACACAATTCCGTATACATACCCAGCTGCCTCTGCTTTTGATTAATACCGAAACTCAGCCACTTGTCCTTCGATCCTTGCGATGATGAGAGCGTATGATATACGCTGTACGCCCATGTCATGTTAAAACAGATTACAGGATGCGAGAACAGGCAACATCTATCAATGATGTCAGCAAACAGACTCACATAGTTCTTGGTAATATTCCCTTTCTCGTCCTGATCCCAATAGGTTGACTCATCTGCGGATTGATATGCTCCGTTTTGGATTATCACAAAATCCCACGCTTCGTCGGACAAAGCCTCTTTTACCGTACTGGTGCCATTCTCCCAGACAGTGGCATTCAACCCCCACTTATAGTAGGATATTTTGCGGTCGGACTCATAAAATGTTATATAATCCTTAATACCAGAAGCGCCAACATAAAGGTTGCCGATAACAATATTAAAATTATAACTGTGCGCTATATCTCCAACGTAATTAATCGTGTCAACTCCAAAGGAAGAACCGATGAAAAGTATTTTAAGAGAATGATAAAAATCAGTGATTTTTACATCATTAATATGTTTGTGAATAGACTCATCTACATCACTGATTTTTTCGTCAAAGCCTTTAACCCGAAATCCTTTGAAAAAGTAACCGGTAATCTTTTCAACGGCCGACGAAGTTCCAAAAAATGCCATCTGCGTCGCATCCTCATTGAGCTTGTAATAAGTACCGCTGTCCTGATAGGAGATGATGGATGATGTATTAGTCGAGTTTTTGAACTTCATATTCAGTCCGAGACTGTTGGCTTTCACTTGTTTTCCAGTCTTGTCATATACAGAAACCAAGTCACCGGCTTTCAAGTTTATGTCATATATTTCTTTCGTTCGCAAATATCCCTCCATCGAATCTGCTTTCAGATTTTTCCCTTCACCTGTCCAGCGTCCGGTAACCAGATCATTCTCATTAATATATATGCGTCCAATATTGCCACCATTAACCGATTCGTCAAGATTGGATATATGTTCTATATTGTCAGCCGTAGATCGTTCCAAAGATTCCACATTTTCTGTCAGCTCACTGATTTTATCCCCGGCTCCTTTCACATAAGCTCCCTTAATTACAAACCCGTTCAAAGACTCTATACCGGATGATGCAACAGTCATATAAATCTCAACAGCATCAGTATTCCCAATCTGGATACCATTACCGGATTCATACCATCTCCATTCTACCTTGTTTTTTGCGGAATCTCTGAACTTGAATGTAATACCATAACCATTCATTTTCACTTGTTTTCCGGAGGCTTCATACATTGTTAAAACTGCGCCTCTTTTAATAAGAGTACTCACCTCAGTATTACGTTTATAAGAAGAGTTATCATTATGAGTCAATGATGATCCTTCTCCCGTCCACTGGCCTGTTACCCACGATTGGATATTAAGCTTGATATATCCGGTATCACCACCATTCAAGGAACTTTCCAATTCAGCTATTTCCGCTGTCAGGCTCTTGCGTGTTTGGGGATTGACCACCGCATCATAGATGGTAGCTGGGAATATGGTTTGTCCGCCCTTCGTCAGTTTATGCATTTTTGCCATAATATCTCCTGTTTTTAGCCTAAGTTCCGCCGGAACTTGGATGATAAGCTGAATATCAATTGATAATATCATTTTATTGAATAGTGGTAGATATTCAGTAGAAATAAGTGTTTGTATGTTAATATTTCTACTAGATTTCTACTATTGGGTTTAGCAGAAAGCTTTATAATTAATTTTTCTTGTCTTTTTTATTGTCATATCGTGGCAATGGATTTAAGTAATTCTGCAACAATGACGCAAGTAAATAGACATATCTTTGGAACAATATATTTTATAATCAAGACAAAGTAATGAAAGACGTAATTTACAATTTTATCAACGAGCACATGATGATACACATTGTACTGATAGCCTTGTGTATCGCAGCCACTATCGGCGCAATGTTCGTGGATCTGGTCTCAGGAATAATGAAGGCCAAACAACGCGGGGAGGCAAGAACATCCACGGGGTATAAGAAAACAGCCATCAAGGCGAAGAAGTATTTCACTCCATTTATAGAGTTGTGCTTCATTGATCTGTTATGCTGTGTGGTTATCCCCTTTCCTGTTTTTTCAATGATTTGGACGGGTTACTGCATTTTCTGTGAGTTTAAATCAGTTCGTGAAAAATCATGGGAAAAAGCGGAGTTGCGCAAAGCAGAAAAGACAATGAGTGTGATCATCGAGAACAAGGATGATATTGCCAAGATCATGGCTCAGATACTATTTGACAACGAAAATAAAAAGGAGGATAAGAAATGAAGTTTTTTACGATTGCGGAACTCTGCAAGTCAACAACTGCTGACCGCTTGGGTATCAACAACAGATGCAGACAGGAGCATGTGACTGCTCTGACTGCCTTGGTGGATAACGTACTGGACCCGTTACGCACATGGTGGGGAAAGCCTATAACAGTAAACAGTGGCTATCGCTGTCCGGAACTTAATGCAGCTGTCAAGGGAAGCAAAACCTCGCAGCACATGAAGGGGGAAGCTGCTGATATTGACACTGGAGACAGACAGCAAAACAAGCTGTTATTTGAATATATCCGCAAGAACCTGCCCTATGATCAATTGATTGACGAGTCTAACTTCGCTTGGGTGCACGTCAGTTATCGGGCTGACGGGGATAACAGGATGCAAGTTCTTAAGTTGTAGACTATGTTGGTTAGAGTTATGAACTGGGTAAGCCGGCATATATTGCTGGCTCCTTTCATGTGTTTGTTCCTGTTGTTCGGATCATGTGGCAGCTCGCATAAGGCTGTAATGAAAGAAAGGAAAGTTGTCAGTACTGACAGCATATCTGAATCTGTTCATGTGGTGGAAGGTTCTCATACCTCTTTATCAACCCTCATTGCTACTGAAGGCAGTTATGTGATTGATTTCCGTGTTTATGATACCCGGAAGCCGGTTGACAGTCTGACAGGTAAACGTCCGTTACTTGCTGACGGGCAGATAAAAGGTGACCTCAGGAAGAAGGAGGAAACAAATGTAGAAATACAGGATAGTATGAAAGTGGATGCTGACAAGGAGTTGTCTTCTCAGAACCATGAGAAAAGCCGGTCAGAAGAAATAAAAGACAATAAGGAATCCACATTACCGGAACAAATAGGTTGGATGTGTGTTGGAATAGCTGTTTTGCTGGTTGTAGTATTTATAATCAAGCGGAGCAAATAGAAAAACTTTAAATTTAGATGCTCCGGCTTGCGAAAGTCGGGGCTTTTCATCCTTAATTCCACAACCTTTCTCATTAGCGGCAAGTTTGTAATAAAAATCATCATTGATAAATTTGAGCCTTGACTGGTAGCGGTCGGGACTTTTTATGTTATCTAACATTTAATTATTATGACAATATTAATTTATTTATTGCTACTTTTACAAAGTATTAACCTTTAAAACAGAAAAAGTGCTATGTATACTCTTAAATATGATAAGAAAATTAAAGAATTCCGTCATCGTGATTCATATTTAGTTCGAATGAAAAAAGAAAGAAGCATGGCTTTTAAAGAATGTAAGTACTATGTAATTCATGATTATTACCCTTTGTCTGGTATAGGAAATGATGTAGATATTAATATAAAGACTGTTCGTAATTTTATATATGATTTTAAAGATGGACATAAAGCTATTATTGAATATGCTGCTAACATAATAGTGGAAAGTATTAAAAAAGAGGGCGTTAATCTTGAAAACACCTGTTTAATGATAATACCTGCTTCAAAACCGGAAAAGACAAATAAGCGTTTTGAGTATTTTTGTAAAATAGTAGCTAAAGCTTTAAATATTGAAAACGGTTTTAATTACCTTTCTGCAATTGAGCATGAAGAAACAAAAGGTACCAGTAATAAAAATGTGATACCATATTTAATACTGAATTCCGAACAATATAAAGGTAAAAATGTATTACTGTTTGATGATGTTATAACATCTGGGGGCTCCTTTAAACAAGTGGCTGCTAAACTTTTAGAAACAGGCGCTAAGAGTGTCATAGGTATTTTTTTAGCAAAAACAACAAGAGAGTAGTGTATGAAATTAAAATATTTATCTGATGATTGGCAATATATAAAAGCGGGATTGAAAGATGCATATCATATTGTATATTATATACCTAGAAATCAATCCCTGACAGATTGGAGCAAAAAGGTATCTGTATGTAAAAAAGAAGTAAGTCAGGATATAATAAATGAATGTGTTAAGGCCTTACATATTGAGGGATTACAATTTGATTATGTTATAAGAATGATGGGACATGAAGAAACTATACCTCGAAAAAATGCGCCTATAAGAAGTTTAGCCAAAGCAATTGCTGATGAAACTGGAGTAAAATATTTACCACAATTGCTTCATAAGAAGAGGGAAACTAAACCTATGCATTTCTTATCATTAGCAGAAAGATAGGCTGAAGTAAATGATGTATTAAAATAAATAATCGTACTTATAACTTAAACAAAAAAAATCTTAATAGTTAATGATATAACAATATGTACAACTGTTGCAGAAATAATAAAAACATTAAAGAAGGTGTGGCCCAAAATAATTTTTTATTTATTTTGTATTGCAAGAACAAGTCATGATGAACATGCTAACGAAAATTTATAATTGTTATGAGTGTATCTAAAGAAACGGAATTAATTATTAAGCTGAAACATTTGCCAGGTTTTGGTCCTAAGAATGTGGAGTTAGTAGCTAAAGCTATGATAGAACGTAACTTGTTTTCTGATAATGACATTACATCATATATACGGGAATGTATAAAAACTCATTATATAAGATTAAACAAAGAATTTACCCTAGAACTTTGTCAGAAAGCTATTGATGAAGCTCAAAGAGTTTTAGATAAATCTTTAAATAATGGTGTACATATTATTTCTCAATATGATAATTTGTTTCCGATACAACTTAAAGTGCTGAAATCATATAGTAATAATAGATTTAAAGATGTGGCTCCAATAATACTTAATTATAAAGGTGATATTAATAGTATTAATAATAAGAAATCAATTGCAATAATTGGAACAAGACACCCTACAATAGAAGGTGAAGAAGCAGGGCAATATTATGGAGAATATTTTGCAGAGAAAGGATTTAATATTGTTAGTGGCTTAGCATTAGGATGTGATACTATTGCTCATAAAGCAGCTTTATCTGTAAAAAATGGAACAACTACAGCTATATTAGCCCATGGTCTTCATACTATTTCTCCAAAGGTACATAAAAACATTGCTATAGAAATAGTAGAAAAAGGGGGAGTGCTACTATCCGAGTATTTTTATGACTCTCCTGCTTTTAAAACGAATTTCGTAGAAA
>OKRX01000379.1_pt1 | contig 35034 bp, 36 predicted proteins | sample 1601241 | NCBI WGS metagenome assembly OKRX01 (sample SAMEA3541500, study PRJEB24748) | human gut metagenome | biome: human gut; feature: human-associated habitat; material: faeces | place: China | collected 2012
CCCGCTGCACCGCGCAGCCCGGCCTGCCGCCAAAAGCCCTGCGCCCCCTGTGCGCCGTGGGCAGCCGCACGCTGCTGATTTATATGCTGCACCAGCCGGTAATTTACGGCGCTTTATTGGGCTTGCGGTACTTGGGTTTTGTATAAACTATTGCCCATACCCCGTGTATGAGGGCAAAAAACTGAACTTTTTATGAAATTTCAAAAAGTGGGCCAGAACGCGTAAAATCGTGGTTGACAGGAGCCTATAAAGTATAGTATAATTTCAGTTACTGGTTGATTGTAATTTTGATTGACCGGCAAACTCCTGTCTCAGACCAAGGGAGGGAAAAAGATGTCGGAGATCCGTGTCAAAGAGGGCGAATCCCTTGAGAGCGCCCTGCGCCGTTTCAAGCGCAGCACTGCCCGCAGCGGTGTTCTTGCTGAGGTGCGCAAGCGCGAGGCTTATGAGAAGCCGTCTGTGCGTCGCAAGAAGAAGTCCGAAGCCGCCCGCAAGCGCAAGTTTAAGTAATCCGGAGCCATCGCAGCGGCTATGCCGCCGTTTTCGATAACCGTGTTTACCCAAAGGAACGGCAGAACAGGTTCGCAGAGATGCGGGCCTGTTCTTTCTTTATATCTAAAAACCGGGGTGGCGCTTGCCCGCTGCCCCGCGCTTATAATAAGGTAGTTTGTCTATGCTTCTTACCCCTGAATATATTTTCCGTGCCATTGAGGCCATCACGCCGGAGTTCCTGCGCCAGCACGGTATCACCGCCCTGGTGCTGGATGTGGATAATACCTTGACGGGGGATGGCAGCCAGCAACTGGATGCCACCGTGCAGCAATGGCTGGATACTATGCGTGCCGCGGGTGTGCGGTTGACGATTGTTTCCAACAATACCGCCGCCCGCGTGCGCCCCTTTGCGGACCGTGTGGGCCTGGCTTGGGTGCCGCTGGCCTGCAAACCGCTGCCGGTCGGCCTGGCCGTTGCCCGCCGCCGCCTTGGCGTTCGCAAAAATCAGATGGCCATGGTGGGCGACCAGATCTTTACGGACCGCCTTGCCGCGGGGCTGTACGGCATCTCCTGTCTGTATACCATGCCGCGTGGGGGCGACCACCAGCGCGGTGTGCAGTTCAAGCGCAGGTTTGAACCCTACTGGCTGGACCGGGATTACCAAAAAGGGGGCCCGCCTGTAGGAGTGAAGCACCGCGCTTTGGCACGGCTGGGCTTTCGGACAGCTACCGTGTCCGCAGCTTTGACCCGCAGGCCATGGCGGAGTATACGGCTTCCTTTGGGCTGACGGCGTTTGAATACCAGTGTGGGCGCGGTGTGCGCCTGGGGCTGGATAAAGCCGCCGCCTTAAAAGAAGCGTTTGATGCAAAAGGCATCACTTTCTCGGTTCATGCGCCGTACTACATCAGCATGAGCAGCCTGGAGGAGGACAAGCGGCTGAACAGCGTGAACTACCTGCTGCAAAGCTGCGCACTGGTCAAGGCACTGGGCGGCCGCAGGGTCATCTTCCACGCGGGCAGCTGCGGCAAGCAGAGCCGGGAAGCCGCACTGGAAAAGGCGCTGGACACCATGCGCCGCGCCGTTCAGGCCGTGGATGAAGCCGGTTATGGCGACTGTATCCTTTGCCCTGAAACGATGGGCAAGGTGAACCAGCTGGGCACGCTGGATGAAGTGCTGGCCCTTTGCAGTGTGGATGAACGCATGATTCCCTGCGTGGATTTTGGCCACCTGTATGCCCGCAGCCAGGGCACCGAGCTGAACGATGAGACCGCCCCGGCAGATTACGCCGCCATCCTGGATGCCATTGCCGCAGCCTTGCCGGGGGAGCGGGCCAAAAAGTTCCACGCGCATTTTTCCCGCATTGCCTACACCAAGGGTGGGGAAAAATGCCACCTGACTTTTGCGGATACCGAGTTTGGCCCGCCGCCTGCCCCGCTGATGCAGCTGCTGAAAACCCGTGGCCTGGCGCCCACCATTATCTGTGAATCCGCCGGAACCCAGGCCGAGGATGCGGCGGCGCTGAAAAAACTGTATGAACAAGGCTGAGAAAGCCCAAAAACAGCCAACAAAAGCCGAAAAAAAACCAAAATATCACCCGAAAATCCCGCTAACCTCTTGCAATACTGGCGCTTTTCGGGTAAAATACTTACAGGTATGACAATGCAATGGCATTGCTTGATGGGCGGCGGGGCCGCTTTTTCAAACAGGCCCGATTCTAAAATTATGGAGGAGTTCCTATATGATCTCTGCAGGCGAATTTCGTAACGGTGTAACTTTTGAGCAGGACGGCCAGGTCCTTCAGGTCGTTGAGTTCCAGCATGTTAAGCCCGGCAAGGGCGCTGCTTTTGTGCGCACTAAGACCAAGAACGTGATTACCGGTTCCGTTGTTGAAACCAGCTACAACCCGACCGCTAAGTTCCCCCAGGCTTTCATTGAGCGCCGTGAGGTTACCTACTCTTACGAGGATGGCGACCTGTACTACTTCATGGATAATGAAACCTACGAGCAGATCCCCGTTGCCGCTGCCGATGTGCCGGAAAACTTCAAGTTCTGCAAAGAAAACGAAATCTGCAAACTGCTGTCCTACAAGGGCAAGGTTTTCAGCGTTGAAATCCCCAACTTCATCGAGCTGGAAGTTACCGAGACTGAGCCTGGTTTCAAGGGCAACACTGCTACCAACACCCTGAAGCCCGCTAAGGTTGAGACTGGTGCCGAGATCCGCGTGCCCCTGTTCATCAACGAGGGCGACAAGATCCGCATCGATACCCGCACCGGCGAGTATATGGAGCGCGTCTGATCTTAAAACAAATGGCCGGGCCGTGGTTTTTGCCGCGTCCCGGCTTTTTTGGAAAATTGCAAAAACAAACACCCTGTTTACAGTGCGTGAAGGAGGTTTTCCCTTATGGCTATGGATCTGAATGCAAAGGCCGCTTACATCCGCGGTATGATGAAAGGGATGGAGTTTGACCCCACCACCCAGGAAGGCAAGATCATTGTTGCAATGATGGACCTGCTGGAAGAGATGGCCGATGTTGTGAGCGAGCATGACGATGCCCTGGATCAGGCTTTTGACGAGCTGGACGCCATTGATGAAGATATGGATGATCTGGTGGACAGCATCTTCGGCGACGACGATGAGGACGAAGATGAGGACGAGGATGACGACGGCGCATTTGAAACCAGCTATGAAGTCACCTGCCCCAACTGCGGTACCGTCAACATTGTGGATGAAGACACCCTGATGGACAGCGATAAGATCGTCTGCGCAGAGTGCGGCGCAGCTTTCGATGTGGAAGTTCTGCCCGACGATGCCGAGATGCCCGCCGATGCAGAAGCCGAAAGTACCGATGTGACCATCGAGTAAGCGGTTAAGTGCACAAAATAGAATAACAGATAGAAAATCACCCCTGTGGCCGGATTATTCTGGCCGCAGGGGTGATTTTTTGATTATTGGGGAAGAAAGTAATTTGCAGCGAGGTTGCAAACGCTGCCATAAACCTGTAGACGATGTGTAGGGGACGATGCTTGACCGTTCCGAAACCGTAAGACAATATATCATTATAAAATTTGTGATGCTCAATGATGTAAAAGCTCCGGCGTGGTCAGGTAGCAACGCCCTGCGGCACAGGGATGAAGTACAACAAAAACAGCCCGGTCCAAACGGACCGGGCATTGTGGGTTCCTGTTTACTTTTTCTCGTTCTTCAGCTGGTTGCGCAGCATGATATCGCCAAAGGTCAGGGCGTTGAACAAACCGCCGGCCTTGTTGGCCTGGCGCACAATGCGCGCCGGCAGAGGCTTGCTTTCATCGGTGGAAAGCAATACAATGTGAACCTTATCGGCCACGTCGGCATTGCCTTCCTTTTTGGTGGTCAGCACCTGCAGGTACACAACATAGGGGTCATGCATAGAACCATAGTAAATATCGTTGCCGCAGCGCACCAGCGGGCGGCCCTTATAGGTCAGACTGGGGGTAAAAGCCATCTCTTACAACCTTCTTTCGCTGTTGTTGTATCCGAAAAGCCGAAAATATAGCCTGTTTCTACAAACACAGCCGGATTTTGCGTTAAAAGTCCTTGGAATCCACAAAGGATTCCGACGGCTTTTGCCTTAAATCCGTCTTGCGTTTGCGAAATATGCGTCATTTTCTTTGTTTTCAGTTACACCTTAATCAATAGAAAATATTATACCATACAAGATAGGGGATTACAAATCTAATTTTTCGCGTTCGATCTTTTCTTCGTTCAAGGCAACGCGCTGGGTCAAAATGCGCACCTTGCTGTCCAGCTGACTGAGCCGGATGGACATAAAAAACTGTTTGGCCAGCAGCAAAAAGATGATGACGATATAAACAAAATTGATGGGACTCTGGAACCCAAGCAGATACGCCGCCCAGTAGGCAATGCCGGGAAAGATGGCCAAAATCAGCAGAATGCCGCTGAACAGAAGCCAGAAAATGGTATCTTCGATCTGCACCTTAGCCAAACGTACGCGGCGCAGAATATAGGTTGCGGTGATCAGGCTGCCCAACACAAGGCATACACGGATAATTGGCTGATCAAACATGGCTTACAGGCTCCTTTCCGGGTAAGGCGTTTCGGTGTCCCGCTTGCGGAACCACTGAATCAGCAAAATGGAGATGGACATTTTGACCATATATTCAATGCTGCGCCAAAAGGTCAGGTAGCTTTGACCGGCCTCGCGCTCGCCCATCGTAACTTGTACTTCGCGTACCACAGCGCCGTTTTTGATCAGGTAACTGATGGTATCCGGCTCCGGGCCATAGTTCAAATTTTGGGCAAATTCTTCCACCATGGCGCGGTTGAACAGCCGCATGCCGCTGGTGGGGTCGCAGATGGCACGGCCGGTGGTCAGCCGGATGGACCAGCTGATGATGTAACTGCCCAGCATGCGCAGGCTTTTGGGCTTTTTTACCGTCAAAAAGCGGCTGCCAATCACGATGTCGGCCCCGCTTTCCAGCTCTTCCAGCATGGCGGCGATATATTCCGGTCGGTGCTGGCCGTCAGCATCCAGCTGCATGGCGCAGTCATACCCGTTTTCGGCGGCATAGCGCAGCCCGGTCTGGAATGCACCTGCCAGCCCCAGGTTGACCGGCAGATCGATCAAGCGGAACCCATGTTCCCGGCAGATGGCCGCGGTTTTATCACGGCTGCCATCGTTGACTACAACATAGTCATACTGCGGGTAGTTCTTGACAATGCCGTTGACGACCTTGACAATATTGGCTTCCTCATTATATGCAGGAATAACAATCAGCAATTTTGACATAACAAATGTTCCTTATCCACTTGCCCGGCAAACACCGGGCAGATGTCAGCTTTGGTTTATGATCCCCATCATTTTATCAAATACGGCATCCCATGTAAAGTGCGCGTACACATTGCGGTACGCCGCCTCGGCACAGGCGTGGGCGCGAGCGGGATCATCCAGCAGGGTCTGCAGCCCGGCGCGGATGGTTTCCACCGTGGCGTCCTGTGGCTGGCCGGGCAGCACAATGCCGTGGGTATCGTCCGGCAGCAGCTCCTCGGTTCCGGCGGTACGGGTGCACACGATGGGGCAGCGGCAGGCCGCGGCTTCCAGCAAGGTGGTGGGAAAGCCCTCGGCATACCGGGTGGGCAGACAGTATACATCTGCCTGCCGCAGCAGCTGAACCACCGCATCATGCGGCAGGGCACCGGGGGTAACGGCCCCAAGGTCTGCCAGTTCCTGCTGCTGCGGACCGCTGCCAGCCGCCACCAGAACAACGCCCGGCAGCTGGGCCACGGCCTGGGCTAATAATCCGGCGCCCTTTTCGGGAATCAGGCGGCCCACAAACAGCACGATCTTACGGTCGCCAAGGTTCAGCTTGGCGCGCCAGTCTGGCGCGTGGGCGGCTTCCTGCTCCAAAGCAGCGGGGTCAATGGCGTTGGGCATGGTTCCTGCAGCCGTAATGCCAAAGGTGTGCAGCCAGCGGCAGGCAGGCGGAAACGCCATAGAACGGCGCGCCGGTGCCGCACACCAGGCGGCAGGCAAGCAGCTCATACAGCCGCCCGCAGGCCCCCAGCAGACCGCTGCCCATCGGCATGTATCCGGTGGAATGGTCAATAACCAGCATGGGGATACCGCGGCGCTTGGCCGCGCGGGCAGCCCAGACGCTTTGGGTGTACATGCGGGTCTGCACCACGCAGAAATCGAGCTTTTGCGCCCAGATTTGCGCGGTCAGCGCGTGGAAGCGCGCCCCCGGCTTGATGACAGGAAAGCGCCCGTTCATGACAGGCCAGACGGGCAGGCGGTAAATTTCAATGCCGTCCCCGTCAATTTCGTGCTCCGGCAGGTTGGGCAGAGCACTGGTAACCACAATGGCGCGGTGCCCGGCGGCAACAGTGCGGCGGGCAAGGTTCCAGGTGTAGCGCTCCACACCACCCACCGTGGGCAGGTACTGCGCAGAAAAATAACAAATCGTCATCGGGCAATCACCGCAAGCATGGCGTTCAGCAATACCCCGGCGTTGATTACGCACAGGCAGCAGATCAGGGTACAGGCGGACTGTTTGCCGCTGGCAACCTGGACCCGGCGGGGCAGGCAGGTAAGCAGGAACAACGGCAGCACGGGCAGAAGATACCGCCCCTGGAAGCCGTAAACGGTCTGGTAATAGGTCGGGGTCCACACAAGGCAGCCGGCAAAGGCCAACGCGGCGCACAGCAGCGCGGCCAGCGCACACCACACCCGGTAGCGCCCCTGGGGCAGCCCCGGCACGGGAACATCCTGCGCCGGAACGGCGGCATACCACAGCAGCAGGTAGAGCGCCAACACCCAGAACCAGGCCAGGTCCAGCGAGCTGTAGCTTAAGCTGCCGCCCACAAGGCCGCGCACCCAGTTGTCGGCATCCTGCACCATGCTGCGTACCAGCAGCATAGCCACGGCGGGCAGATTGTGCAGAATGTAACCGGGGGTAAAGGTGGTCTGGTCTTCCTCGCTGGGGGTGCTCTGGCTGTCCCGCACGGTACGGACAGCTTCGATCTCTTTGATCAGCACTTTGCGGTCCAGCGGGTAGCGGTCATCCTCCACGCCGGGGTAGATCTGGCAGGCGGAAAGCAGCTCTGCACATTCATCACTGCTGAACATGGACTTGAAAAAGTCTCGACGGTCAGCATTGGCCAGCCGTTCCCGGCACATTTCGGCGTCGGTGGTCATCAGGTCGCGGTCCAGGTAAACCAGGGAAGCCGCACTCATGAATTCATCATCGGTCAGGCTGGAATGCTCCACTTCCTCCGGGCTGAAGAAAAAGCTCTGGCCCAGAACGGCGGCGGTCACATCACCCTCCTGCAAGGCCTGCACCCAGAACTCCAGCTCCTTCTGCGGGATCTCGGTCACGCCCTCCACGCAGTAATACAGGCGGCGCACAAAGTTGGAAGCCGTGTTTTCGCGGTACTCGGCAGGCATGTTGGCAAACCGGTTGGAGGTTTTGCCGTCACCCGCGGCAGGGGCGGCATGCAGGGTACGATTGTCAGCTGCCTCTGTTGCTGTATAAGAAACCGCGGCAGCCGGGGCAGAACCCTGTGCGGAGGTGGTTTCCGTCTGGGTAGTCTGATTTTCAAACCCGGCAGAACCGGCCACCGAGGTGGCCAGCACAGCGCGGTTGATGCTGAGCGCCAGCAGCACGCATCCGGCCAGATAAGCGGCTTTTTTGGTTGCGGCGCTCTGGCCAAAGCGGGTGTTGGGAATAAGCAGGAACAACGCTGCCAGCGGCAGGTAAACCAGTTTGGCCGGTGCCAGCAGGATGCCGAACACCGCCAGCGGCAGCCACAGCCGCACCGGCAGCACCGTGCCGTCCTTGCAGCCAAAAATCGCCTGCATACACAGCGCAGTAAAGGCAAACGCCAGCCCCAGCAGCAGGGAATCCCGGCTGAAAGAAGCCGCTAGATGCAGCGTCATGGGCAGCAGGGCCGCCGCAGCGAATACCCGCCTGCCAAACGGCGCGGCTTTAACGGCCAGCGCCGCTAACAAAGCGAACACAATTAAATTTGCTGTGCGCCCCAGCATCAGCGCCGGAACAAAGCCAAGGTGAAAAACATATGCCAGGAACACCGCTGCCGCGCTGAACAGGTACAGCGTGGGATTGCGGTCGGTCTGCAGTTCTTCCAGCGCCGTGTGGCTGTCAAAACTGTCAGGGGTGGTGGTGAACAGATTTTCGCTCAGTTCCTGCCAGCTGAACACGGTGGTCTTTTCGTTTTGCAGCAGAGGGTCAAAGTCGTGCTCGCGGCGGTAGGTCATATCCAGCGGCACATTGCCCATCCGCCATTCATCCGGCGAGAGCATGTTGGCCCATTTGCAGGCTAAAGTAAAGGACTGGTTGATGTGGTATTTTTCGTCCGGTGCGGCATAGGGCGGCAACACAAAGCTGTACAGCATGCCAAAGCAGAGCACCAGCACAAACACCAGCCGGTGCAGCGGCATGCGGCCCCGCATGGCAAAATAAATGCCAAGGAACACCACAACGCCGGCCAGCAGCCCGACCAGCAAAAAGAACCGGGTCAAAAATCCGCCAATCTGTTTGTAAGTCACCAGCAGCGCCAGCGTGCCGTCCACGGCTTCGCCGTTTAGGAGGATATCCAGACGCACGAGGTTCGAGGCCCGGTAGTCGATCACTTCGTAGTCCATCGAGGCGTAACCGCGCGTGGCGGACTTCAGGCGGTCGAAGAAGTCGAACACGATTTCCGCAAAGGGCAGCTCGTAGGTGATGACGACGCGGTTCTGGGCCAGATACCCCATGTTCTTCTGGATGCCGCGTTTTTCCTCGCAGAGCTTCATCACGTTGCCGACATAGTCGCTCGGGACATGGATGTCGATGCGGACGTAGGGCTCATAGAGGTTGGTGATGCGGGCGGGATCGGGGAGCTTCGACGGGTTGTCGATTTCCGTGGTCTTGCCGTCCGTCGTCTCCACCCGGTAGATGACCGAGGGGGCCGTGGCGATGAGGTCCACCTGGAATTCGCGTTCGAGGCGTTCCTGAATGATCTCCATGTGCAGCAGGCCGAGGAAGCCGCAGCGGAAGCCGAAGCCCAGCGCGGCGCTGGTCTCCAGCTCAAAGGTGAGGGAGGCATCGTTCAGCTGCAGCTTTTCCAGTGCATCCTTCAGGTCGGGGTACTTGGCACCGTCGGCGGGGTAGATGCCGCAGAACACCATGGGCTTGACCTGACGGTAGCCGGGCAGTGCTTCGGCGGTGGGATTATTGGCCAGCGTGACGGTATCGCCCACGCGGGTGTCCTGCACGGTCTTGATGCTGGCGGTCAGATAGCCGACCTCACCAGCCTGCAGCTGGGCACAGGGAGAAAGGTTGGTAGCACCCATGTGGCCCACTTCTACCAGCGTGAACTCCGCGCCGGTGGCCATCATGCGGATGGTATCGCCGGGCTTCACGGTGCCCTCAAACACACGGATATAGACGATAACGCCCTTGTAGCTGTCGTAGATGCTGTCGAAGATCAGCGCCTTCAGCGGGGCATCCGGGTCGCCGGTGGGAGCAGGAATGTCGGTGACGACACGCTCCAGCACCTGATCCACATTCAGGCCGGTCTTGGCAGAGACGCGGGGCGCATCCAGACAGGGCAGGCCGATCACGTCCTCCACCTCCTGCGCCACCTCGTCCGGGTGGGCGCTGGGCAGGTCGATCTTATTCAGGATGGGCACCAATTCCAGATCATGCTCCAGCGCCATGTAGGTGTTGGCCAGCGTCTGAGCTTCCACGCCCTGGGTGGCATCCACCACAAGGATGGCACCCTCGCAGGCGGCCAGACTGCGGCTGACCTCGTAGGCAAAGTCCACATGGCCCGGGGTGTCGATGAGGTTGAACTCGTAGGTCTTGCCGTCCTTGGCGGTATAGTTCATGGTGACAGCGCGGGCCTTGATGGTGATGCCGCGCTCGCGCTCAATGTCCATGTTGTCCAAAATCTGGTCTTCCATGGTGCGCTCGTCCACACTCTTGGTCAGCTCCAGAATACGGTCCGACAGGGTGGATTTGCCGTGGTCAATGTGTGCAATGATGCAGAAATTGCGGATATTGTCTCTTGCCATGTAGTTCCTCCGGGAGAAATTTAAGCTTCCAGTATCCAATCCTCGACATCCACGATCTTTCCGTGCTCGAGGTAGACGCGGGGCACGCGGCGGGACACGCCGCACAGCACCTCGTAGGAAATGGTGTCGGTCTTGCGGGCGATGGTCTCGGCAGTATCACTGACGCTGCCGCCCCACAGGATGGCTTCGTCGCCCTCGTGGATGTCCGGGATACCGGTCACATCCACCATCATCTGGTCCATGCACACGCGGCCAAGCACCGGGCAGGCCTTGCCGTGGATCTCCACGATGCCCTTGCCGCAGCTCAGCTGGCGGGGATAACCGTCCGCATAACCGGTGCACAGGGTGGCCACCAGCGTGGGCTTATCGGCGGTGAAGCGGCGGCCATAGCTGGCGCTCTGACCGGGCTGCATTTCCTTGACCATGCTCACCACGGTCTTGAGGGTCATCACCGGCCGGAACTGCCCAAAGCGCACCTCGTCGCTGGGGTCGTAGCCGTAGAGGATGATGCCGGGCCGCGCCATGCAGCGCTCCCGGGCCAATCCCTCGGGCCAGTCCGGGTGCAGCATCACGCCCGCAGAGTTGTCACAGTGGACGGTCTGCGGCTCACGGCCTGCCGCCTTGAGCGCATGGAACGCTCTGACGAACAGTGCGTGCTGCTCCGCGGTGTAGGCAACGTTCTCTTCGGCGGTGTCGTCGGCCACCGAGAAGTGCTGGAACAGGCCGGTCATCTCAAGGCCCGGCAGCGCACACACAGCCAGCATTTCGCGGATGGCGGCATCAAAATCGGTGCGCAGGGCAAAGCCGATGCGGCCCATGCCGGTATCTGCCTTGAGGTGGATCTTTACTCTGCCGCCTGCCTTTACGGCAGCAGCGGAAAGGTTCTGCGCCTGTTCGGTGGAGTAGCACGCTACGGTGATATCCTCGTGGATGAGGGTCTGGGCGTACTCCGGCTGAACATGGCCCAAAATAAGGATGGGCAGAGTCTGCCCGTCCTGACGCAGCTGCACGGCCTCGGTCAGGCAGCTCACTGCCAGCCATGCTGCGCCCTCCTGCGCAAAAACGCGGGCACACTGCACAGCGCCGTGGCCGTAGCTGTCGGCCTTGACCACCGCGCACAGCGGCAGGTCGCCGGCCCGGGCTTTGACGGCCCGGAAGTTATGCCGCAGGGCATCGAGGTCGATCTCGGCCCAGACGTGTTTTTCAAAAGGTTGAGTCTTCATGATTCATTCTTCCTCGTTTGTAATTGCAAAGCTGCCGCGCCCGGTGTGGACGGGCCGCCAGCCATCGATGCCGCTCTCCTGCAGTGCGTGCAGGGTTTTCTGGCGGAAAGCATGGTCGGTGCGGCAGCGCTCCTTGACGAACTCCTTGGTCTGTTCGCGCACGGTCACGCCGTCGGCAGGGCAGACGCTCTTGACGATGGGCAGCCCCTCGGCGTTCACTGCGGAAATGACCTCCTGCTCGGTGGCCAGCAGCATGGGCCGGATGAGGGTGAGGTCCCGGCGCGAAAGATAGGTGACCGGCGAGAAGCAGCCGATGCGGCCCTCCCGCCAGAGATTCATGTAAAAGGTCTCCACGGCATCGTCCAGATGGTGGCCCAGCGCCACCTTGTTGCAGCCCAGTTCCTGCGCTGCCGTGTGCAGTGCACCGCGCCGCAGCTTGGCGCACAGGGCGCAGGGGTTCTTCTCCTTGCGGTAGTCGAACACCACAGGGCCGATCTCGGTGCGGCGGATCTCATAGGGGATATCGTACTGGGCAAACAGCTCCTGCAATACGGTATAATCCATGGGCCTGCCGCCAAACTGCGGGTCCAGCGTGACGGCCTGCACCGTAAAATCAAAGCCGATGTACTTGCGCAGCTCCGCGAGGCCAATGGTCAGCGCTACGCTGTCCTTGCCGCCGGAAACGCCCACCATCACTTTATCGCCGGGGGCGATCATTTCATAGTCCTGCACAGCCTTGCGCATCAGGCCGCACAGACGCTGCATTGCACGGGAACTGCTCATGACAGGGTCACACTTTCCACAAGGTTCACAATGTCGTTGATGGAGGCAAGCTTTGTCAGGCCGGAAACATACACCACGTCACCGCTGGGGTAGGTAATGGTGGCCAGCACCGCATAATACGCCTGAATGTCGCAGCGCACGGCCTCCACCTCGGCACCGTCCACGGTCAGGTTCACCTTGCGGGGCTTGATGACGCCATAGGCCTGCTTGAGGTCCTTCTCGGACGCATCGATAAAGTCCGTATAGCTGTCGGCAGTGCCGCGCTGCAGCAGCACAGCTTCGTAGTCCTCACCGTCGGCGCTGTCTGCCGTGGCGAGTTCCAGCACGGTGCCAAGGGTGCTGTCCTCGGTCATCTGGCATACCTTCCAGATGGAACTGTCATAGTAGACGGAAACGCCGTTTGTGCCGGTGTAGTGGGTGTCCGGGTTTGCGGGCACGCTGCGGTTGACCAGCAGCGTTAAAATAATGTAAGCAATGATGCCCAGAGCAACAAAGATGCCCATAGCGGCCAGAAGCTTGGAGGTGCGGCGCTGGGCAGAGGCGTTGTGGTCGATGTCGTTTGGCATGTAAAAAATTCTCCTTGTATCAGTGCGCAGCAAAAGCTGCCATATCCTTTATAGTATACCACACCGGCAGACAAAATTGTAGCGGGCAACGGCAGAAAATGTGCGGCCGTGGGCAGAAAATTTTGCAGAAAATGCGTTTTTAGAAATAATGAGGATTCAAGAGAAAACGTGAGATTTTGCAAGATTGAAAAAATTACAATGAAAAAATCAAAAAATGCTGTTGACAGGCACCTTTTTATGATGTATACTGACACTCGCGCCCCAGAAAGGCGCCTGAAACGTACAAAAAGCTTATCAGGAGGAAATAGATATGAGCACTACTCTCGTGAAGCCCGCTGAAGTCGAGCGCAAGTGGTACCTGCTCGACGCTGCCGGCAAGAGCCTGGGCCACGTCGCTGCTGAGGCCGCTGTTCTGCTGCGCGGCAAGCAGAAGGTCGATTATACCCCCAACGTGGACTGCGGCGATTTCGTTGTTGTCATCAACTGCGATCAGGCTGTTCTGACCGGCAAGAAGGCTGAGCAGAAGTTCCACATCACCCACAGCAAGTACATTGGCGGCCTGAAGAAGGTCCAGTACAGCAAGCTGATGGCTGAGAACAGCGACCTGGCTATGACCTACGCTATCAAGGGCATGATCCCTTCCAACACCATCGGTGCTAAGGCTCTGACCCGTCTGCACTGCTACCAGGGTGCCGAGCACGCTCACGCAGCTCAGAAGCCCGAGAAGATCGAGTTCTAAGAAGGAGGCAATCGAACATGTACGAAACCAAACCTTATTTCTACGGCACTGGTCGTCGTAAGGATTCCGTTGCCCGCGTTCGCGTTTACACCGGCACCGGCAAGATTACCATCAACGATCGTGATATCGACAACTACTTCGGTCTGGAGACCCTGAAGCTGATCGTCCGTTCTCCGCTGGTCCTGCTGGGCCTGGAGGGCAAGTACGATGTCGTCGTCCGCGTTTCCGGCGGCGGTGTTTCCGGTCAGGCTGGCGCTATCCGCCACGGCCTGAGCCGCGCTCTGCTGCAGCAGAACGCGGAGAACCGTGCTGCTCTGAAGAAGGAAGGCTTCCTGACCCGCGATCCTCGTATGAAGGAACGTAAGAAATACGGTCTCAAGGCAGCTCGTAGAGCACCTCAGTTCAGCAAGAGATAATCTACAGCTTAATAATGCTAAAAAAGCCCGGAAATACGCCATTTTCCGGGCTTTTTCTATGCCTGAAATCGCCTGATTCCGATGGTGAAATTTGAGGAAATATGACTTCAAATTAACCCATTTTGATGGGTTTACCATGGGTTTACGGCCTATTTTTGAGCCTAATGGGTGGGAAAATGGGTTTACAGAAGGCCATTTTGGAGGGGAAATTAGCCCCATATCCTTGACAGATTTTCGGCAAAAATCCGGCTGAAACGGAATGAAAAACAGTGTCAGGTTCGTTTGGCGAGTTCTGACGAATTCTGCAAAAATTTAATATCAGGTATCCTGTTACATAGAGCCTTGGCTCATTCTTTGAAAACGAGAATGGGTCGAGGCTCTATTTTTTTCGCCCGAAATCCGGCGAGACAAATTTGAGTAGGAGGTAACAGGTATGACGGATTTCAATCAGAAGACCCATGACACCGATGTGGGCAGTCATGGCGGACTGTCGAGGCAGATGATGGAGGTGTTTGAGAACCAGGAGTTTGGTTCGATCCGCGTGTTGCAGGAGGCAGGCAAGACCTTCTTCTGTGCAAGCGATGTGGCGAAAGCGTTGGGGTATGTGAATCCCTACGCCGCAGTGAAACGCCATTGCAGAGGCCCCCTAACGAAACGCGAGGGGGTCGTTCAGAATGTGCATCAGTCTGGTATCAGTATTCTCACGCTTAAAAGAAGAATCAAACTGGACACTTGCCGATGCCGAGCCGTACATTGAATCACTCATTGCATTTTATCAGGATCATCATCAAACCACTTTCCGCGTAATGGAAGCGTCTGAGGTCAGAAGATTGCAACGGATACCATGCAGGCAGGTGTTGCAGGAAATCTTTGACGGAAAATTTATTGAACTAAAAAATGGTATGCTGCGGTACAAGCAGTAAGAGAAACGAATAGCCAGCGTATTGTGTGGAATGAATCACATGATACGCTGTCCGTTTTTGTTTTAGATGACTTTGGAAACAGGTTAGAGAGCAGCAACAATCATGTGACTCGTTGGGAAACCAACGGGGTATTTTTTTGCCTCAATCCGGCTGTATAGAACACTGAAAAGTCAAAACGAACCGCAGGTAGTCCTGCAAGGACAACCAAAGTGCGCCTACAAGGCCAACACGAAATCGGAGGATTCTTGTTAAACTTACTTTGTAAGGACAAAAGTCCGGATGTCCCTTGAAAACTGAATACTCATTCTTCAGATACATTCCTGTTTGGTCGAGCCTTCGACTGCACGCCATGAAGCCCTTCGGGGCGATAGCGGTTTCGCAGAAGCAAATGCCGGATTGCAACCGGCGGTGGTGTTAAAACCAGACAGGGACAATGATACTTCCGTAATTCGCGGTCCGGCCATAAGGAAGGCGGGATGGTTAAATTCCAATGGAGCAGTGAAGCACACTGCCGCCTGTGAGAAATCCTACATCTCTGGGGTGATAAGAAAAAGTACAGAGAAACCATATTTTCAGAAAGCACTGCCGGGTGCTGTATCAGGGTGATACCTGGCAGGCTTTATCCATATCAGTGTATGGAGATTGGAGAAAACAGCAAATAAAAGAAAACTGGTTTTATCGGCGAGGTGACTTATATCTTGCCAATCTCGGTGTTCCGGTTGGATCAAAGCAGGGCGGTGTTCGTCCTGTTGTGGTTCTTCAGAATGATGTCGGCAATTATTATGCGCCGACGATCACGATTGCTCCGCTGACATCGAAAATTGAGAAGAAGCGAAAGCAGCCAACGCATTTCTTCCTCTGTAAAGCAAAGGGACTGGCAAAATCTTCTATGGTATTGGCAGAACAGCTCGACACCTGCGACAAGGTATGCGTGATCCGCTATCTTGGGCGGGTAAGTAAGGGGCAGATGCGTGGGATTGATGAATCCACAATAATGAAAGCATCAAGAGGGACGGCGGGTTTCCTTATATGCAAGAACGAGAGAGGAACTGTACCAGAAACCTGTCTGTCAGCGTTAGTGATAAGTTGTTGTGAATACTTCCTTATCAGCGTAAAATCAAGGGATACAGCGATTTTTTTCTTCTAACAACTGTCAAAGACAGGATTATATAATAAAACAAACCGCCAGAAATCAAAATCGATCTCCAGCGGTTCCTGCATTCATATGATTCATTTTAAGCCGATCAGCGCACTCCAAACTTAGTTCCTCTGCGGATGGTACCATTGCTGTTCCACTCGGTATAAACGTATGGGCCGCCGTCAGTTGTGCCGTTTTCAGTAAACTCATGGTTTACGCCGTTGTAATTGCGTACACCTGTCTGCATTTTACAGCTGTTGTTGTCAAAGTAATATACATTTCCATTGATTTTCATGATGCCGCCCTGAAGCTCGCCGGTATCGGCTGCATAATACCAGGTACCGTCTCTCTGGATCCATCCGGTACGCATCAACTGATCGTTGCCGAAAAAGAACCAGTGGTTTTTGTACTGTACCCAGTTATTAGTGCAGTAGGCTCCGTCGCCCCACTGGTATTTTACACCATCTTTTGTTCCTACAAAACCTGCTGCAAAAGATGTCATGGCGCTGCCTGCTGCAAGGGCAAGAGACAGAGTTACAATAGCGAAACGCTTCTTCATAAAATTCATTCCTCCTGTTTCTTATGATTACAATCTCCGATTTCACATCGGGACTGAGGATTAATTCCTTATGCCAAGAGTTTATACCCTGGAGTAACTCCAAGGTCAATGCATGTAAGCCTTTTGTAAGCTTTTGTAAGGAAAATGAAATAGGAGAAAATGTAAGGCTTCTAAATCCAGCCGCCGTCCAAACCGATTACCTGTCCGGTAAGATAGGAGTCTTTATAGCTGAGATGGTACACCAGGTCAGCCACCTCTTCTGCCCGTCCCAGGCGGCCGGCCGGGATTTCTTCTACCAGGGAAATCAGCTCCTCTTCTTCCAGCCACTGGTTCATCTCTGTGTCAATGGCTCCGCAGGCTACGGCATTGACCTGGATACCGCTGGGGGCTAGCTCCTTGGCGAGCGCCTTAGTAAGTGCGTTGACTCCACCTTTTGTAGCTGAGTACGCAGCTTCGCAGGAAGCCCCTGCAAGACCCCATACAGAAGAAATGTTTACTATTTTACCCTGTTTTTGACGGATCATATAAGGAATTGCCAGTTTACAGCAGTTAAAGACAGAGGTCAGATTGACATGGAGCATTTTTTCCCAGTCCTCTGTACTCATATCCTGAAGGAGACCGATATAGGCGATACCGGCATTGTTGATCAGAATGTCTGCTCCTCCAAACTGTTTTTTTACCTGTTCAAACCATTCTTCACAGCATTCCATATCGCCCATATCTCCCATATAGGCCAGACAGGGCACCTGATAGCTCTGGATTTCCTTTTGCGTCTGCAAAAGACGTTCTTTGCTGTGCACACAGCTTATGGCTACATTATATCCCTTTTTTGCAAATTTGACTGCGATTGCTTTCCCGATGCCACGGGATGCCCCGGTGACCAGTACTGTTTTTCTTGCCATACGCAAAACCATCCTTTCCAAATCTTACCCTATTATATCATATTTTGGCAGGGAAAACCATGTATCCCATTTTAGTTTCCAATGGGATAACGCCATTTTAACATCATCAGATGCGTGTACAGGAATTGTAAGAAATTTTTTCTGTAACAGATTTGTAATTTGTGTTATAATAATAGGTAATATGTAAAAAAATGTCCAACTGTAGACCAATTAATAAGATAAGGAATAGAAAATATGACTCAATTATACGATCTGATCATCATCGGCTCCGGCCCCGCAGGGCTGGCAGCAGCTGTATACGCGCAGAGAGCACGGCTGAACACATTGATTTTGGAAAAAGCCATGGTAAGCGGTGGACAGGTGCTTACTACCTATGAAGTAGATAATTATCCCGGCCTTCCCGGAATCGGCGGCTACGATCTGGGACTGAAGTTCAGAGAGCATGCAGACCGCCTGGGAGCTCTGTTTAAGGAGGATGAGGTGATTTCCGTAGAGGATGGCCCGGTTAAAAGAGTAGTCTGCTCTGGCGGCATCTATGAGGCAAGGGCAGTGATATTGGCTACAGGAGCCATTCACAGAAAACTTGGGATTCCCGGAGAGGAGGAGCTTGGAGGAGCGGGTGTATCTTACTGCGCAACCTGTGACGGGGCTTTTTTCCGCAATAAGGTAACAGCAGTTATCGGCGGAGGCGATGTGGCAGTAGAGGACGCTATTTTTCTGGCGCGTATGTGCAGCAAGGTGTATCTCATTCACAGAAGAAATGAACTCAGAGCAGCAAAGAGCCTTCAGGAAAGTTTGTTTGCGCAGGAAAATGTAGAGATCCTCTGGGATACAGTAGCCGATTCCATTGAGGGAGAAGGCTCTGTAGAATGTCTGAAAATAACCAATGTAAAGACCGGAGAGAAGAGCGAGCTTGCCCTTCAGGGTGTATTTATTGCTGTGGGTATTTCACCGGAAAGCCGTGCATTTGAAGGTCTGGTGGACATGGATCACGGTTATATTAAGGCGGGAGAGGACGGAGTTACGTCTGTTCCCGGCATTTTCGCAGCAGGAGATGTGAGAACCAAACTGTTAAGGCAGATCGTCACAGCTGCAGCAGACGGAGCAAACGCGGTGACCAGTGCAGAGCGCTATCTTACGGCGCACTAGGAGGATGTATTCAGATGAAAAAATGGAAGAAGGTACTGATCATCAGCAGCCTGTGTACGCTGGCAGGGGCATTTACCGTCCTTGCCGCACCCAATTATGACAATATTGCGGTATCAAAGGTAAGCGGATCGGTAAATATCCGCACAGAGGCCAATACAACCAGCGCTGTCACGGGAAAGATACAAAATGACTGTGCCGCCGAGATTCTGGAAACGGTAGACGGTGAGGGCGGAAAATGGTATAAGATCCGTTCCGGCTCCGTTACCGGTTATATCAAGGCAGAGTATTTTGTTACCGGCGAGGCCGCAGCTGCCAGGGCAAAGGAAGTGGGACATACCTATGGAATTATAAAAGGCGCTGCTACCGTCCGTCTGCGGGCAACACCGGATTTAAATGGAAAGACCTTAACTCTTCTGGGAGAAGGCGCCAGATGCTCTGTTGTGGGACAGGAGGGAAGCTTTGTAAAGGTGGCAGTGGATACGGATCTGGAAGGCTATGTATCCAGCGAGTACATAGAGACAGAGGTGGAATTTAAGGAAGCTGTTTCTTCGGAGGAAGAAAAGGCCCAGGCAGAGGAAAAGGCCCAGGCTCAGAAAGAAGCGGATGCTGCCATTCAGGCGTTGGAGGAAGCGAAAACAGAGCAGAAGTCCGCACAGTTTGCTTCTGCTTCTAAAAATGGTTCCGGGATCCCGATTATTGAGGCGAATCCGGAAAAGGGAACTCAGCAGAATGTGGCGGCGCCTACGATTGCAAAACCTGAGGAGTCTTCCAATAAAGAACCTGACAGTCCGGGAGAAAAGGACAGTTCCAAGGTCGTATCTGCCTCCCGCAACGCAGTAGTTGCCTATGCCAAGCAGTTTCTTGGAAACCCCTATGTTTATGGCGGTACAAGCCTTACAAACGGTGCAGACTGCTCTGGCTTTGTCATGAGTGTATTTTCTCATTTCGGTATCAATACAGGCAGAAGTTCCAGAGAACAGGCTGGCAAGGGAAAGACGATTCCGGTCGATCAGGTGCAGCCGGGAGATCTTTTGTTCTATGCAAGCGGCGATTATATCAATCATGTGGGGATTTATGTGGGAGATGGAAAGATCATCCATTCCAGCAATCCCGCTACAGGTATCTGCTATGCGTCTGCTAACTACAGAACCCCCTGCAAGGCAGTGAGCTTTTTTGACTGATCCATAGATTTTAAAATTAGACAGGAATATCTTGCAGCATAATAAAAGGCCGATCCTCCGCGTTGGAAGGATCGGCCTTTTATTGCATTTAAAACTCTGGTTCAATCAGGCCATATGTACCATTTTTACGTTTGTACACTACGTTTACCTGATCGGTTTCGGAATTTAAGAAAACATAGAAGTTATGTCCCAGCATTTCCATCTGGAGGCAGGCTTCTTCGGGATTGACAGGTTTTACGGCAAATTTCTTTGTTTTAACAATCTGGATCTCATCGTCATATGGAACTTCCTCTTCTTCTTCAATGAAATTCTGAGAGAAGGACAGGGCCGCCTGCTTTTTGTCAATGAGTTTCTTCCTATATCTGCGGATCTGGCGTTCAATGATCTCCTCTACCAGATCGATGGATACATACATATCAGTGCTGGATTCTTCCGCACGGATGGTATTTCCCTTTACAGGGATAGTGACCTCAATTTTCTGGATATCCTTTTGGGCGCTGAGCGCAACGAACACTTCTGTGTCGGGAGTAAAGAAATGTTCCAGCTTGCCGATCTTCTTTTCAACGGCAGCTTTCAAGCCTGGAGTTACCTCGATGTTTCTTCCTGTAATGGTATAACGCATAAAATCAACTCCTTTTTCTGAGATATGCATATTATAACATATTTGTTGTGAAATTACAATCATAATACGATAAATTGACTAATAATTACTATAAATTTTTTATAAAAATTGTTTTTGTGATTCATAAGCAGAATATTGAATTACTAATAGGGCAGGCTTATAAATGTCAAGAGGAAAAGCAGAAAAAATGTAAAAAACGTGTAAATTTATCAGATGTGTACAAAAAAACAGGATCTGAAATGGAAAGAAAATTGGTAAAAGCGGGGACTTATAAACTTGTGGATAATGTGGATAAGTCGGTGCATAAGTAAAAAACAACGAAAATAAAAGGAAAATGAGGTGTGGATAACTTTGGGGGAAATGTGTGTGGATAACTGTGGATAATGTGGATAGAAGAAGGAACGAACGTGTGGTTTGTGCATATTGTTAAAAGGGCAGGAATGTACAGGAACGGAGGGGAAAACAGGATGCTTCGCAGTACCGGGGAGGCTGATTGCCGGGAAATGTAAATTTTTTATGAATGAGTTGAATAAATCAGCGTCTGGTGATACAATATATTGGATTATATCATAGCATACTGCGTGCATTTATCAGGGAATAGAGAGTATTTTCAGACAGATTATAAACAGACAGCAGCTTTCCCGGCACGACAGCCGCAGTTTGGGAGAGTATAGACTTTTATATAAGGAAGAAGTTAGGAGAGTAGACCATGAACGTAATTGAGAAACTGTTCGGGACTCATAGTGAAAGAGAACTTAAGATGATCCGGCCGATCGTTGCCAAGATTGAGGGACTGCGTTCTGAGATGATGGCAAAGTCAGACGAAGAGCTGCGCGACCAGACCCGGATTTTTAAAGAAAGACTGGCAAAGGGCGAAACACTGGATGATCTTCTGCCGGAGGCATTTGCTACTGTGCGGGAGGCTGCAAGAAGAACGCTGAATATGGAGCATTTCCCTGTACAGCTCATCGGTGGTATTGTACTTCATCAGGGCCGTATTGCCGAGATGCGTACAGGAGAGGGAAAGACGCTGGTATCCACCTGTCCTGCTTATTTAAATGCGCTGGCCGGAAAAGGTGTACAGATCGTAACCGTTAATGACTATCTGGCAAAGCGAGATGCAGAGTGGATGGGCCAGGTACATCGTTTCCTGGGACTGAGTGTAGGCGTGGTTTTAAATGACATGAACAGCGCCCAGCGCAAGGAGGCATACGCCTGCGACATTACCTATGTGACAAATAACGAGCTGGGATTTGACTACCTTCGTGACAATATGGCCATTTACAAGGAGCAGCTGGTGCTCCGCGATCTGGACTACTGTATTATCGATGAGGTGGACTCTGTGCTGATCGACGAGGCGAGAACCCCTCTGATCATTTCCGGACAGAGCGGAAAATCCACAAAGCTTTATGAGGTCTGCGATGTACTGGCCCGTCAGCTGGAGCGCGGAACGGTTTCTAAGGAATTTTCCAAGATTGATGCCATTATGGGTGAGGAGATTGAGGAGACCGGCGATTTCGTAGTTGATGAGAAGGATAAGGTAGTAAACCTTACGGAGCAGGGTGTGAAAAAGGTAGAGGAATATTTCCACATTGATAACCTTGCAGATCCGGAAAATCTGGAGATCCAGCACAATATCATTCTGGCTCTGCGCGCCAATAACCTGATGTTCAGAGATAAGGATTACGTGGTAAAGGACGATGAGGTACTGATCGTAGATGAGTTTACAGGACGTATCATGCCGGGCCGCCGCTATTCCGACGGACTTCATCAGGCAATCGAGGCAAAGGAGCATGTAAATGTGCGCCGTGAAAGCCGTACACTGGCTACCATCACCTTCCAGAATTTCTTCAACAAGTTCAATAAGAAGGCAGGTATGACCGGTACTGCTCTTACGGAGGAGAAAGAATTCCGCAATACCTATGGCATGGATGCCATTGCTATTCCAACTAACCGTCCCGTTCAGCGTAAGGATCTGGATGATGCGGTATACAAGACAAAGAAGGAAAAATACAAAGCAGTTGTAGATGAGGTGGTAAAAGCCCATGAAAAGGGACAGCCTGTATTGGTTGGTACCATTACCATTGAAACTTCTGAGCTTTTAAGCAAGATGCTCACAAAGAGAGGCATTCCTCATAAAGTCCTTAACGCTAAATTCCATGAGCTTGAGGCCGAGATCGTGGCAGATGCAGGTATCCACGGCTCCGTTACCATTGCTACGAATATGGCTGGCCGTGGTACGGATATTAAGCTGGATGACGAGTCAAAGGCTCTGGGCGGCTTAAAGATCATCGGTACCGAGCGCCATGAGTCCCGCCGTATTGATAATCAGCTCCGCGGCCGTTCCGGCCGTCAGGGCGATCCGGGTGAGTCCAGATTCTATCTGTCTCTGGAGGATGACCTGCTGCGTCTCTTCGGTTCAGACCGTCTGATGCATATGTTTGAGGCCATGGGCGTGCCGGAGGGCGAGCAGATTGAGCACAAGATGCTGTCAAATGCCATTGAGAAGGCACAGATGAAGATCGAGGGCAATAACTACGGTATCCGTGAGCAGCTCTTAAAGTTCGATGAGGTGAACAATGAGCAGCGAGAGGTTATTTATCAGGAGCGCCGTAAGGTGCTGGACGGCGACAATATGCGCGATCTGATTCTTAAGATGATCACAGAGATCGTAGAAAATGCCGTGGATATGTCCATTGCAGATGATCAGACTCCGGATAAGTGGGATTTAAAGGAATTAAACAGCCTTCTTCTCCCTGTGATTCCCTTAAAGCCGGTGATGCTTACGGATGAGCAGAAGAAGTCCATGAAGAAAAATGAATTAAAGCACAGCATCAAGGAAGCTGCCATTAAGCTGTATGAAACAAAGGAGGCAGAGTATCCGGATGCCGAGCAGATCCGTGAGATCGAGCGCGTAGTCCTTTTAAAGGTAATTGACAATAAGTGGATGGCTCATCTGGATGACATGGACGCTCTCCGCGAGGGCATCGGTCTTCAGGCATACGGTCAGAGAGATCCGGTGGTTGAATATAAGATGCAGGGCTATGAAATGTATGAAGCTATGATGGCTTCCATTCAGGAGGAGACCGTTCGCATCCTGTTCCATATCCGCGTAGAGCAGAAGGTAGAGCGCGAGCCTGCTGCCAAGGTGACAGGTACCAATAAGGATGCGGTTCCTGTAGCGCCCCAGAAGAGAGCTGAGCAGAAGATCTATCCGAATGATCCCTGTCCCTGCGGCTCCGGCAAGAAGTATAAGCAGTGCTGCGGACGCATTAAATAGTGCGCAGTCATTTATAAATGATCAAAAGTAACTATTCCTCCGATGGGAGAACTGAATAGTTGCCATTAAAATATAAAAAGAAAGCGGGTGAAGCTGTGGTTGAGTTAGATAATTTCAAATATACGTTATCAACGTATGACAAACCATTAGTGGAAGTGAGGGATTCACTTTGACCTGGATAACAAGGTCAGACGAATCAACGAATTAGACCGGTCGATGGAGGAGCCGGGGTTCTGGGATGATCCCGACCGTTCCACCAGACTGGTGAGAGAAGCAAAGAATTTAAAGGATGAGGTGGGAACCTTCCGCGAGCTGGAGCAGGAGTATGAGGATATTCAGGTTATGATCCAGATGGGGTATGAGGAAAATGACCCTTCTGTGATCCCGGATATCCAGGAGATGCTGGATCATTTTACAGAAACTCTGGAAAAAATGCGGATGAAGCTCCTTCTTTCTGGCGAGTATGACAGCTATGACGCGATCCTGCGTCTGAATGCGGGAGCCGGAGGCACAGAGTCTTGTGACTGGTGCAGTATGCTGTACCGTATGTACTGTCGCTGGGCAGAGAAAACGGGATTTAAGTTAGAAGTTCTGGATTATCTGGACGGCGATGAGGCGGGCATTAAGTCTGTTACCATCCAGATCAGCGGAGACAATGCCTACGGTTATCTGCGTTCCGAGCACGGAGTCCACCGCCTAGTGCGCATTTCTCCCTTCAATGCGGCGGGAAAACGCCAGACATCCTTTGTATCCTGTGATGTGATGCCGGATATCAAAGAAGATATTGATATTGAGATCAATCCCGATGATATCCGTATCGATACCTACCGTTCCAGCGGTGCCGGCGGACAGCATATCAATAAAACATCTTCAGCTATCCGTATTACTCATTATCCCACCGGAATTGTGGTAACCTGTCAGAATGAGCGTTCCCAGTTCCAGAATAAGGATAAGGCTATGCAGATGTTAAAGGCAAAGCTGTATATGCTGCGCCAGGAGGAGCAGGCAGCTAAGGCTGCAGGTATCCGCGGAGACGTAAAGGACAACGGTTGGGGAAGCCAGATCCGTTCCTATGTGCTCCAGCCTTATACCATGGTAAAGGATCTGCGCACCGGAGAGGAAACGGGCAACGTAGACGCCGTGCTGGACGGTGGACTGGATCCCTTTATCAGTGCTTACCTGCGCTGGATGAGTCTGGGATGTCCAGATCGGAATTCACGCACAGAAGATTAAAAACAGAGAATTATACTGGAAAAGCCGGGCAATAGTCCGGCTTTTTTCTGACTTCATTTAAATTCCGGAGAAAAACAGTTGCATTTCTATGGAAAATATGATACCATCTTCCACGTGGGTACATATGTACATCTGATGCGGACACAAAAAAGGAAGGAAGACAAGAGTACATGGAAGACAAAAGCAAGTATTTTGTGGTGAAGCAGAAAGCTGTTCCTGAGGTACTTTTAAAGGTGGTGGAGGCGAAGAAGCTCCTTGAAAGCGAACGCGCGATTACAGTTCAGGAGGCCACAGACAAGGTGGGGATCAGCCGCAGCTCCTTCTACAAGTACAAGGATGATATTTTTCCTTTTTATGATAATACGAAGGGAAAGACCATCACTCTGGTGGTACAGATGGATGATGAACAGGGGCTTTTAAGCGACCTTCTTCATGTAGTTGCTGTTTACCGGGCCAATATTCTGACAATCCATCAGAGTATTCCTGTAAATGGAGTGGCTACGCTGACGCTTAGTGTAGAGATCCGCGAGAATACGGGAAATGTTTCCGGTATGATCGAGGAGCTTGAAAATCTAAATGGAATCCATTATGTAAAAATATTGGCAAGAGAATAGGCCTGTATTTTCAGGGAGAAGTATAAAAAGGCAGGGAGCAGAGGATTATGATTAAGACAGCAGTAATGGGATATGGAACTATTGGCTCCGGTGTGACGGAGATTCTGGCAGAAAATCGGGATGTGATCGCTGCACAGGCAGGGCAGGAGATAGAGCTGAAGTATGTGCTGGATCTGCGGGAGTTTCCCGACAGCCCCATCGCAGATAAGGTGATCCATGAGTTTAAGCTCATTGAAGAGGATCCGGAGATTCAGATCGTGGTGGAAACCATGGGAGGTCTAAATCCGGCGTATCCGTTTGTAAAGGCCTGCCTGATGGCAGGAAAGCATGTTGTTACTTCCAATAAGGCTCTGGTAGCTGCTCACGGCACAGAACTTCTTGCCATTGCGCGAAAAAAGAAGGTAAATTTCTTTTTTGAGGCCAGCGTGGGAGGCGGAATCCCTATTATCCGTCCTCTGTATCATTGTCTGATGGGAGAACGCATTGAGGAGATTACGGGCATTTTAAACGGTACGACCAACTATATTCTCACAAAGATGGATAAAGAGGGAGATACTTTTGAAAATGCTTTAAGAGAGGCTCAAAATCTGGGATATGCGGAGCGCAATCCGGAGGCGGACGTAGAAGGCTATGACACCTGCCGCAAGATTGCCATTCTTACAGCCATGGCTGCAGGCAAAGAGGTGGATTATCAGGATATCTACACAGAAGGAATTACAAAGATCACAGATGTTGATTTTAAATATGCGGAGAAAATGGGCGTTTCCATAAAGCTGTTCGGCACCAGCCGCATCAGAGACGGAAAGGTAAGTGCCTATGTGGCTCCGGTAATGATAAACAGCAGTCATCCTCTATATGGAGTAAGAGACGTATTTAACGGTATTATGGTCCGCGGAAATATGCTTGGCGTGTCTATGTTTTACGGCAGCGGAGCGGGAAAGCTCCCTACAGCCAGCGCAGTGATTGCAGATATCATTGAGGCTGCTCAGAACCTGAAGAAAAATGTTCCTATGGGATGGGGAAATGAAAAGCAGACCATAGAGCCAATGGAGAATATGCGTTTTCGTTACTTTGTCCGTTTGGCAGGTTCCTTCCGCAATAAGGAACAGGATATCAGGCGTATTTTCGGCCATACGGAAGTCATCGAGCTTTACGGAATGGATGAATTTGCCGTTCTCACCCCGGAGATGGAGGAGGGCGCGTTCCGACAGGCTGTAGCGGCCTATGATGCGCTTGCAGAGGCACACTCGGATTTTGGAATCAAACAGACCATCCGGGCTATGATGTAGAGTTGAATACAGATAATAAAAACTTCTGCCAATGTGAAAACGGCAGAAGTTTTTTTAAACATTTTTAAAAATCAGTGTACCGGAGGCTGTGCCTGTTGGAGCTGTTCCATAAGGCGCTGCTGGAACTGGTAGAGGAACTGATTGATCTGTGGACCCTTCACCGGATCGCGCAGCAGATCATAAAACTGGATCAGCTGAGAGAAAAAGAAAAAGGTCAGCATAATAGCAAAACCGCTTAAAAGGATTCCGGCAATGGCCTTGGGCGGAAGGGTTTTGCGGGGGCTGGGATCTGCATTCCGGGCCATAAGGGCCAGGACAATGCCGCCTGCGCCGCAGATCAGGCCTGCAGGATAATTACCGCCGATTAAAAGAGAAACAGGCAGATAAAACAGGCTTAAGACAACGCCGATGATACCGCAGATCAGAGAGCATACGGCAAATTTCTCCGAGGGAGCAGGTGCATTCTTTTGTTTTTTATAGATATTGTTCATGATATTAAATGCAATAGCCTTTCTTTGAGATAGTGATAGTCAACATGGCTTATTCTAACATGAAAAAATCATCCTGTCCAGTGTCACATCCTGGTGAGTCTTGCATAAGAAGGCAGGATGAATTATAATAAAACAGTTACTGAGAGAATAAAGACAGCGAGGAAAATTAATGGATATTATAAAAACACTGGCCGAAGAATTACAGATCGGCCGCCATCAGGCAGAGGCTGCCGTAAAGCTGATCGATGAAGGAAATACCATTCCGTTTATTGCCAGATACCGCAAGGAGGCCACAGGTTCCTTAAATGATGAGATCCTGCGTGCTCTGGATGAACGTTTAAGATATCTGCGGGGACTGGAAGACCGCAAAAACCAGGTGATCGCCACGATTACAGATCAGGGAAAGATGACGCCTGGACTGGAGCAGCAGATCCGCAGTGCAGCTACCCTGGTAGCAGTGGAGGATTTATACCGCCCCTATAAGCCAAAGCGTCGCACAAGAGCGATGATTGCCCGTGAGAAGGGGCTGGAGCCGTTGGCAGACCTGATTTTTTTACAGGAGGCGAAGGAACCTCTTGAAGAGACAGCGGCTTCCTATGTTTCAGAGGAAAAGGGAGTGGAATCGCCGGAAGCTGCCATTCAGGGTGCCATGGATATTCTGGCGGAGCGGATTTCCGATCATCCGGGGTACCGCACCTGGATCCGTAATATAACGATGAATAAGGGACTTCTTCAGTCCAGTGCAAAGGATGAGAAGGTAAAGTCCGTTTATGAGACCTATTATAATTATGAGGAGCCTGTAAAAAAGGCTGCGGGCCATAGAATTCTGGCGTTAAACCGGGGAGAAAGCGAAAAAATCCTTACAGTAAAGGTGATTCCTCCTGTGGATCAGATCATGGGATATCTGGAAAAGCAGGTGATCGTAAAGAATAATCCATATACCACTCCGGTGTTAAAGGCGGTGGTGAAGGACAGCTATGACCGTCTGACAGGACCTTCCATAGAGCGTGAAATCCGCAGTGAGATCACAGAAAAGGCAGAGGACGGAGCAATCCGTGTTTTTGGAAAGAATTTAGAGCAGCTTCTGATGCAGCCTCCCATTACAGGCCGTGTGGTTTTAGGCTGGGATCCGGCCTTCCGTACAGGCTGCAAGCTGGCAGTTGTAGACAGCACGGGAAAGGTGTTGGATACCATTGTAATCTATCCCACAGCGCCTCAGAATAAGGTAGAGGAATCAAAGAAGATTTTAAAGGAAATGATCCACAAATACAACATTTCCCTGATATCGGTAGGAAACGGTACAGCTTCCAGAGAATCGGAGCAGGTAATAGTGGAACTGTTAAAGGAAATCAAGGAGCCGGTGAAGTATGTGATCGTAAATGAGGCCGGAGCTTCCGTATATTCTGCCAGCAAACTTGCCACAGAGGAATTTCCGGCATTTGATGTGGGCCAGAGAAGTGCAGTGTCCATTGCCCGCCGCCTGCAGGATCCTCTGGCGGAGCTGGTAAAGATTGACCCCAAATCCATTGGCGTAGGCCAGTATCAGCATGATATGAATCAGAAAAAGCTGGGAGCTGCCTTAGAGGGTGTGGTAGAAGACTGTGTAAACAGGGTAGGTGTGGACATAAATACCGCATCTGCCTCCCTTTTGGAATACGTTTCAGGCATCAATAAGACGCTGGCAAAAAACATTGTGGCGTACCGTGAGGAAAACGGCGCATTTAAGAGCAGAAAGCAGCTTTTAAAGGTAGCCAAGCTGGGGCCTAAGGCTTTTGAACAGTGCGCAGGCTTTATGCGTATTACAGGGGGAGCGGAACCCTTAGACGGTACCAGTGTCCATCCGGAAAGCTATGGCGCAGCTAAGGCCATTTTACAGAGCCTTGGATACAGGGAAGAGGAGCTGGCGCGTGGAGGAATTCTCGGTATTAGCCGAAAAATCCGTGACTATAAGAAAATGGCAGAGGAAGTGGGAGTTGGAGAAATCACGCTCAGAGACATTGCGGGCGAGCTGGAAAAACCGGCCAGAGATCCCAGAGATGAGATGCCAAGGCCGGTTCTGCGCAGCGATATTCTGGAAATGAAGGATTTAAAAGCCGGCATGGTATTAAAGGGAACAGTACGCAATGTAATTGATTTTGGAGCCTTTGTGGATATCGGTGTCCATCAGGACGGGCTGGTGCACATTTCACAGATGACAGACCGCTACATCCGTCACCCTATGGACGCAGTGAGCGTAGGAGATGTGGTTGATGTAAAGATTCTGGCAGTGGATCTGGAGAAAAAACGGATTTCTCTCACCATGAAAGGGGTAAAGGATGGTAATTGAAACATTTGATCCAAAGGAAACCTATGATCTTGGCGTGAAAATGGGAGAGCAGGCCCGGGCCGGACAGGTAATCTGCTTAAACGGTGACCTGGGTGTGGGAAAAACTGTGTTTACTCAGGGGTTTGCAGCCGGTCTTGGCATCGCAGGGCCTGTAAACAGCCCTACATTTACCATTGTGCAGCAGTATGAGGACGGGCGTCTGCCGCTGTATCATTTTGACGTATATCGGATTGGTGATATCAGCGAAATGGATGAGATCGGCTATGAAGACTGCTTTTACGGTCAGGGAGTGACACTGATCGAGTGGTCGGAGCTGATCCGGGAAATCCTGCCGGAACATGTGACGGAAGTGACCATAGAAAAGGATATGGAAAAAGGATTCGACTACAGACGAATCCGTGTGGAGGAGAAAGAATGAGAGTGTTAGGAATCGAAAGTTCATCTCTGGTAGCCAGCGTGGCTCTTGTGACGGATGATATTCTTACAGGAGAATATACGGCCAACTTTAAAAAGACCCATTCTCAGACTCTGCTTCCCATGCTGGATGAGCTGGCAAAGCTTCTGGAGCTGGATCTTAATACCGTTGACGCCATTGCTGTGGCAGGAGGACCGGGTTCATTTACAGGCTTAAGAATTGGTGCGGCCACTGCCAAGGGCCTTGGACTGGCATTAAAAAAGCCTCTGATCCATGTTCCTACCGTCGATGCTCTGGCATATAATATGTGGGGAGCCTCTGGCCTGATCTGCCCGATTATGGATGCCAGACGCCGTCAGGTCTATACGGGTCTGTATCAGATGGAACAGGGGATTCATGTTCAGATGGAACAGCAGCCTATGGATATGGGAGATCTGGCGGAAGAATTAAACCGCAGGGGAGAACGTGTGATTTTTCTGGGAGACGGAGTTCCGGCCTATAGGGAAATGATACAGGAAATGGTAAAGGTTCCCTTTGAATTTGCCCCGGCCCAGATGAACCGCCAGAGGGCAGCCAGTGTGGCAGCGCTTGGAAGCCTTGCTCTGAAGGAAGAGGGCGACGGCTGCGGATACCATAGTGCGTTTTTAGTGTCTGCCGGAGAATTCAATCCCGATTATCTGAGAAAATCACAGGCAGAACGCCAGAGGGAGGCTGAACTGTCGCCAGAGGGCGCTGCCGGAAAGCTTCCGGGAGATTATTAAAAATATCATTTCTGCTAGCAAAGGAGTCGTTATGAATCAGAATCTGAGGGTACGCCGGATGGAAGCCGGAGACCTTTTACGGGCAGCGGCACTGGAGCAGAGCAGTTTTTCTCAGCCCTGGTCTGAAAAGCTGCTTGCAGAGGGCTTAAACAGTCCTCTGGATACATATTTTGTATGTACCTGTGAAAATGAAATCGCGGGCTACTGCGTTCTGCGTGTCCTGGCAGATGAGGGAGAACTGCAGAGGATTGCGGTGTTTTCAGAATACCGCAGGCAGGGAGTCGGCAGGAAACTGATGGAAGCCATGTTAGCAGCCGCAAGGGAAGAGGGCGCATCCTCTGTTTCCCTGGAGGTCAGAGAAAGTAATGTAGGAGCCATGCGTCTTTACGAAGAATACGGTTTCTGTCAGGAGGCAGTCCGCAAAAAGTATTACCAGGAGCCGGAGGAAGATGCAGTGATCATGTGGAACCGCAGTTTGTGACTGGTCTTTTGGAATTGCGGAGGAAAATATACAGCAATTCCCACTTAAAATTACAGAATCCTGTGTATATAATGGAGAGGAATCGAACATTCCTCTCCGTTTTGCGTATTATGGCCGGAAGAAGGAAGCGAGGATCATGAAAGAGAAAGGCGAGGTATATTGATGAAAAAGTACAATAAGAATGGACAGTTAGAGACACTGATCTGTAACGGCTGCGGGAAGAAACTGGCAGTGAGCCAAGGGATTATACGAGAGGGAGCCATATCCATAGACCATGTGTGGGATTATTTTTCCGAAAAGGACGGGCAGGTTCATCATTTTGATCTGTGTGAGGAATGTTATGACCAGGTGATAAATAGGTTTCGGATTCCTGTTTCCATAGAGGAACAGACAGAATATCTGTAAAAGGAAGCCGGACGGGCGTTTTTCTCAGGGCTCTTGATTATTGGGCTGCATCTGTGTTATGATTTGAAAAAGCCGGTTTTGCGGAACGGTGAAAATGTTCCGAAACGGTGCGACTTGACATAGAAAATGAGGAAAATAATATGCTTGATATATGTTTGCTGGGAACGGGGGGGATGATGCCCCTGCCCTATCGATGGCTTACATCCATGATGGCCAGATGCGGCGGCAGTAATCTTCTTATTGACTGCGGAGAGGGAACACAGGTTGCGTTAAAAGAAAAGGGCTGGAGCCCTAAACCCATTGATACTATCTGCTTTACACATTACCATGCGGATCATATCAGTGGTCTTCCGGGTCTGCTTTTAACTATGGGTAACGCAGAGCGTACAGAGCCTCTGACCCTGATTGGCCCCAGAGGACTGGAAAGAGTAGTAAATGCACTGCGTATGATAGCTCCAGAGCTTCCCTTTGAGCTTCGGATGATTGAACTGACAGAAAACAGGCAGCAGCTTACAGCCGGCCCTTATATCATTGATGCATATAAGGTTAACCACAATGTTCTCTGCTATGGGTATACGATTCGCATTCCCAGAAAAGGCCGTTTTGATGTAGAACGTGCAAAGGAGCAGCAGATCCCACAGAAATTCTGGAACCGTCTTCAGAAGGGCGAAGAGATTGAGTGCGAAGGCCGCCTGCTTACACCGGATATGGTTCTGGGGCCCGACCGCAGGGGACTCAAGGTAACGTACTGTACGGATACGCGCCCTGTTCCTGTGATTGCAGAGTACGCCGCCGGTTCAGATCTCTTTATCTGTGAGGGCATGTACGGAGAAAAGGAAAAGGCTTCCAAAGCCAGAGAATATAAGCACATGACCTTTTATGAGGCAGCTGCTCTGGCGAAAGAGGCGAAACCGGGACAGCTCTGGCTGACCCATTACAGCCCGTCTCTTACCCGTCCGGATGATTATATGGACGAGGTCCGCAAGATTTTTCCGCGGGCTAAGGCTGCAAGAGACGGGTGGACCATGGAACTGGAATTTGATGAGGAGTGAAAAATGAACGTGAATCATACAGAAGATGTACTGATACTTGCAATTGAGAGTTCCTGCGATGAAACGGCAGCTTCCGTGGTAAAAAACGGGCGTACAGTGCTGTCCAATGTGATTTCCTCTCAGATAGCAACCCATACGGTATATGGGGGTGTGGTGCCGGAGATTGCCTCCAGAGAACATATTAAGGCAATTAATTATGTGATAGAGCGGGCATTGGCAGAGGCAGAAACAACACTGGATGATATTACAGCAATTGGAGTGACATATGGTCCAGGTCTGGTGGGGGCTCTTTTGGTAGGAGTGGCAGAGGCTAAAGCTATTGCTTATGCAGCCCGAAAGCCACTTATAGGTGTTCACCATATTGAAGGCCATGTATCGGCCAATTTTATTGAAAATAAAGATCTGGAACCACCATTTATCTGTCTGATTGTGTCAGGAGGACATACCCATCTTGTAGTTGTAAAGGATTATGGGGAATTTGAAATTATTGGCCATACCAGAGATGATGCTGCTGGGGAAGCTTTTGATAAAGTGGCCCGTGCAGTGGGACTGGGGTATCCTGGTGGCCCAAAGATTGATAAGGTAGCAAAAGAAGGAAATCCCCATGCTATTGAATTCCCAAGGGGTAAAGTGGCAGATTCACCCTATGATTTTAGCTTCAGTGGTTTAAAGTCGGCTGTTTTGAATCACATCAATCATGCAAAAATGACGGGTGAAGAGATTTGTGTACCGGATCTTGTGGCATCTTTCCAGAATTCGGTAGTGGATTCCCTGGTAAGCCGTGCTATTCATGCGGCAAAGGAATACGGATACAGCAAGCTTGCTATTGCAGGAGGAGTGGCATCAAATACAGCACTTCGCGCAGCAATGAAAAAGGCCTGTGAAGAGAATGGAATTGCATTTTATCATCCATCTCCTGTTTTTTGTACAGATAATGCGGCTATGATCGGTGCGGCTGCTTATTATGAATATATTCGAGGAAACAGATCTGGCTGGGATCTTAATGCCGTACCCAATTTGAAACTGGGGGAGAGATAGATGAAAAAATTCTGTACAGCAGTTGTACTGGCGGCAGGAAGAGGCAGCCGAATGGGAACTGCAGTGGCGAAGCAGTATCTGACATTGGGAGATAAGCCTGTTGTGGTCTATTCGTTAGAAGCCTTTCAGGCATCTCCTGTTATAGATGAGATTATTCTTATTACTGATAAAGACCATATTGAATATTGCTGGGAAAAATTGGTTCATCCATATGGGATTACCAAGGTAACAGCAGTTGCTCCGGGAGGAAAGGAACGCTATGAAAGTGTATGGAAGGCTCTCTGTCTTCTTTGCGGGAAAAATTCGCGGAATGAAGCTGGGGCTTCGGCCGGAGACGGTTATGTTTTCATTCATGACGGGGCCAGGCCTTTTATTACGGAGGATATAATTGAGAGAGTATATAAGGATACAGAAAAATGGGATGCCTGTGTAGTGGGAATGCCGGTTAAGGATACCATTAAGCAGACGGATGAAAATGGTGTGATTCTGGATACTCCGGATCGCAGCAGAATCTGGCAGGCGCAGACACCTCAGGTTTTTTCGGTTCCCCTTATTGTGGAGGCATTTCAGCGGCAGCTGTCCCAGGACTGCAGACGTGTTACGGATGACAGTATGATAGTGGAAAACCAGATGGGTGTTAAGGTGCATATGACTGAAGGCGGCTATACCAATATTAAGATTACAACCCCGGAAGACCTGGCTGTTGCAGAGGCTATTTTGACTCAATATAAAAAATGAAAAATAATTGTAAAAAAAGTGTTGACATCTGTCGAATGGCGTGGTATTATAACTGAGCTGTCGCTGATACGGCAGATGCAACACACAAGAGAAAATAAACTTTTGAAAAAATCAAAAAAACTCTTGACAAAATGCTTTTCATCTTGTAAAATAGAAAAGCACGTTTGGAGAGATATCGAAGTGGTCATAACGAGGCGGTCTTGAAAACCGTTTGTCCGAAAGGGCGCGTGGGTTCGAATCCCACTCTCTCCGTTTAGGGCAAACAAAACAAACTGCCCTTACAAATAAATATTTGTCTATGAATCAACCAAGCAGAAGTACCCAAGTGGTTGAAGGGGCTCCCCTGGAAAGGGAGTAGGTCGTTAGTAGCGGCGCGAGGGTTCAAATCCCTCCTTCTGCGTTGGCAATGCAAGTTGCAAGTACCTTGAGAATTAAAGACTGAATAATACACAAACCCTGAAAATTCTAACAATTCAAAAGGTTTGGTTTAGACCTTAGGATTTGAGAAAATTCAGAACAAAAACCAAGTAAAACGGTTTAAGATAACATTAGCCAAGCTAAGTAATCTTGGACAAGAATCAACTTTAAACATGAGAGTTTGATCCTGGCTCAGGATGAACGCTGGCGGCGTGCCTAACACATGCAA
>OKRX01000380.1_pt1 | contig 34943 bp, 35 predicted proteins | sample 1601241 | NCBI WGS metagenome assembly OKRX01 (sample SAMEA3541500, study PRJEB24748) | human gut metagenome | biome: human gut; feature: human-associated habitat; material: faeces | place: China | collected 2012
TATAGTAAGCTAGGCAACTACGAGCAGGCTAAGAGTTATCTCGAGCAGGCCAAGGCTCAGGGTAGCCAAGAGGCTGCGGCCAATCTAGTCGAACTAGAGAAGCTACTACAAAGCTTGTAACCCGTCCCGTGATAAGCGACAAGCTCCAACCTAAAGAACGAAAACAGTACTTCATAATAACAATTTAATCAACTAACAATGATGAAACTAAGAATGAGAACAGCTCTTCTGGCCTCTGCAGCACTCCTGCTCGGGCTAGCAAGCTGCAAGAGTGACAAGCAAGAGGCTGCACTCCAAAACGGGCAGTGCGACACCTACGTAGGTGTCTCCGTCCGCTTCCCAGCATCTGAGATGCGTGCTCTACCTGATGACCACAACAAGCTCGATGGCGAGTGGCAGGGTCGTGACGTGATCAAGAAGATCAAGGTCTACGTAGCCACCACTTCTAATGGTGCTACCACGATCAACTCAGACCAATTCACGGAAGCTAACTTCGGGGGTATCAACAATGGTATCCTCGCTCCTAACCTCGCTGTAGAGGCTAAGTCTGGTGACCAGGTAAAGGTCTATGTCGTCATCAATGATGTCAACAACAAGGTCACGAGCATCCTCGATCAGAAGGCCGCTAATGGAGCGACATTTGACGATGAGTTCAAGAAGGCTGTCGCTACGGTTGCTGCTATCGCTGATGTAGCTAAGTACGACGCTGAGAAGGATATCGTCCTGATGACCAATGAGACCGCTCCTGTGGACATGACGATCGCACCCAACGTCAGCAAGGAGGACGCTATCGGTGGTAAGGCTAACCGTGTCGAGGTACGCGTATCACGCGTAGCATCTCGTGCTATCGTCACTGTAGATGACGAGGCTGTCAAGAAGATCGAAGTCAAGCGCTCCTTCACGGACGCTAAGGGTGCCACAACTGAGTCTACGACCGCAACGGTTACTGTCAAGGATATTATGTATCAAGTAACTGGTAGCGCACTTCAGTTCAACGTCCTAGAGGACCGCACTGACTGGAAGGTCGCAGCTCCTGTCTACGACTTCACTCCTACATCTAGCACTTGGGCTACTCTAGCCACCGAGGCTGCTGGTAAGATGCTCTTCTCTGACGCTGGAGACTACCAGATACCTTCTGAACCAGGCCAGCGGAGACAGGAAAATCCTCTGCGAGCGCCTGAATATCTCCAACCAGCAGGCGGCGCATATCAGCAACGCAGGCCCCGGCGAGGGGCTGATCTTCTTCGGTAATGTGATCCTTCCTTTTGTGGATGACTTCCCGAAGGACAATGAACTTTACAGCATTATGACAACAAAACTTGGTGAAACCGGGAAAGGAGAAAACGAACATGAATGATCCCCGCTATTTGCATACAGAAGAAAAACAGGAGGGCGAAACCTTCTTTGATGTGATGAACCGGCTGATTGCCAGAAGCAAGGCGGTCACGGCGGATATGGAGGCGGTCCTTGCGGAGCTGGAAAGTGAGATCGAACCGTTCCGTGCGCCGAAGGACTATGAATAAACTGACCCATGTGAGCCTGTTTTCCGGCATTGGCGGTCTGGACCTGGCGGCGGAGGCGGCCGGGTTCGAGACCGTCTGCCAGTGTGAATGGGCGGACTACCCCTATTCCGTCCTGGAGCGGCACTGGCCGGACGTGCCGAAGTTCCGGGACATCACCACATTTACGAAGGAGGCGTTTTTTGAGAAAACAGGACTTGAAACAGTCACCATCATCTCCGGCGGCTTCCCCTGCCAGCCCTTCTCCACCGCGGGAAAGCGGAAGGGCTTTGCGGATGAACGCTACCTGTGGCCGGAGATGTGCCGCGTTATTGCCGAACTGCGGCCCCGTTGGGTGCTTGGGGAAAATGTTGCTGGCTTCATCAATATGGGGCTCGACAAAACGATTTTTGACCTGGCAAAAGCGGGATACGCTGTTCTCCCATTCGTATTTCCGGCTTGCGGCGTCGGCGCATGGCATGAGCGCCAGCGAACTTTTATCGTCGCGGCTGATGTTTCCCACGCCCCTTGCCTCCGACAAATCCACCTGCCGGGACGCTGCCAACCTGGATGTGTTCCTGTCGGACAACGGGATCTTCCGCAAGCGGAACAAGGATGGGACGATCTGGAGCCTGTCCCTGTCGGCGGCGGTATTCTACCTGACGCCGGCGGCGTCGGAGGGCTACCGCTCCACCCTGAAACCGGCGGCCTTCCGGGGCAAATCCCCATCCTCCAACCTGTCGGCCCAGGTGATCCACCAGGAGCAGCCCCTGTCGGAGAAGGCGGCGCTGAACCCCGATTGGGTGGAATGGCTCATGGGCTTCCCGCAGGGATGGACGGACGTATCCTCTGGGCCAGCGAGCCGGAGAGCGTCCCCCGCATAACCGAGGATACGAAGAATCGGGCGCTGCGGCTGAAAACCCTGGGGAACGCGGTCTGCCCGCCTCAGGCCTATCCCATTTTTCACTACATTTCCCTGATAGAGACCGGGGCGTGCGCCAGCATCTGCCCCTACGGAGGAGGTGACGGATAAATGCAGGAATGGAAAGCCTCCGAAAAGGAGGCGCAGAAGATGACCCGTGATGGAGCCATCTCGGTGAACCTGGTGACTGGAGAGACCACCCATATTTCAGACCGTCCCCCGGAGCAGGATTATTCTTCTGCTGATGAAACGGCGGGGGCATTGAACCGGGCGGCGGACGAGGTGGTGGAACACCGGGAACGCCGGCAGACGAAAAAGGCGCAGCGAAAGCGGCGCGACACCTTTCGGGAGGGTGAGGCGGCCAGGGACCGCCCTTCCTCCCGTTTGCAGTTTTCCGAGACAGACCAGGCGGCGCCGGAACTGAAAAAGGCCATCCGCAAGTCGGACCAGGCGGCGGATCGGCTGGACACGGCGAAAGCTGCTGTCCCCATCAAGCCTCCCGGCAAGGAGCATGGCAACCCATTGTCCAGGCCGGTGCAGGAAATACGGTCCACCCTCCACGGCGAAGTGAGCAAGGTGGAGGGCGATAACTCCGGTGTTCAGGCCGGCCACCTGGGAGAACGGCAGATTGAGAAGGCCGTGGGCTATGGCAACCGGCGTTTCCATCAGGTGCGTGCGGACCGGAAACTGAAACCCTGGCGGGATGTAAAGCAGGCGGAGCAGGCAGCGGTGAAAGCCAATGCCGATTTCTACTGGCGGAAGTCCGTCATGGAAAATCCCCAGCTTGCGTCCAGCAATCCCATCTCCCGCCTGTGGCAGAAAAAGCGGCTGCAAAAGCAGTATGCCGCCGCACATCGGGCAGGGACCGGCGCGGCCCAGGCTGCGGGAAAGGCGTCCCAGACCGCCGCTTCCGCAGCGAAGAAAGGCGGCGGGACCATCGCCCAGAAGCTGGGCGGGCTTGTGACGAAGAACAAACACACCCTTCTCATTGTGGGAGGGATCGGCTTGATCCTCATGCTCATCATGGGGCTGATGCAGTCCTGCACTTCCATGTTCGGGGGCGGGACTTCCGGCCTGGTGGCGTCCTCCTATCTCTCCGAGGACGCGGACCTGACCGGGGCCGAGGCCGCCTATTGCGGGATGGAGGCGGAGCTTCAAGAATACCTGGACACCTACGAGGCCACCCACGACTATGACGAATATCACTTTGACCTGGACGAGATCGAGCATGACCCTTATGTGCTGCTGTCCATCCTGTCGGCGATCCACGAAGGGGTGTTTACCCTGGACGAGGTGCAAAGCGACCTGGAAATGCTCTTTGACAAGCAGTACATCCTCACCGAAACTGTGACCACCGAAACAAGGTATCGGACAGAAACCCGGACAGACAGCGAGGGCAACGAGTACGAGGTGGAGGTGCCATACACCTGGTATATCTGCACCGTCACGCTGGAGAACTTTGACCTCTCTCATGTGCCGGTCTACATCATGGGCGAGGATCAGCTTTCCATGTATGCCGTGTATATGTCCACCCTGGGCAACCGGCCGGATCTGTTCCCGTCCTCCGGGTATGTGGGCAAGTACATCGAGAACCCGCCTACGGCCTGGAACATCCCCGCCGAGTACCTGACGGATGAACGGTTTGCTACCCTCATCACCGAGGCGGAGAAATACCTGGGATACCCCTATGTGTGGGGCGGGAGCAACCCGGAGACATCGTTTGACTGTTCCGGCTTCGTCAGCTATGTGCTGACCAGCACCGGCCTGTGCAATACCGGGCGGCTGGGCGCCCAGGGGCTCTACAATATCTCCACGCCGGTATCCGACCCCCAGCCCGGTGATCTGGTGTTCTTCGTGGGCACCTATGACACCAGCGGTATCTCCCATGTGGGTATTTATGTGGGCGATGGAATGATGTTGCATTGCGGAGACCCGATTTCCTACACCAATTTGAATACAAGTTACTGGCAGTCTCACTTTTATGCCTACGGCCGGCCGCCGTACAACTGATGGGAGGTGAAACACACATCAATATGGTTTCCTATGGGGGCGGTGTCAACAGCACCGCCCTTTTAGTCGGTCTGCACCAGCACCGTATCCCGGTAGACCTGATCCTCTTTGCGGATACCGGGGCGGAGCATCCCCACACCTATGCCTACCTGGACATCATGGACCGCTGGCTGAAGGGCCACGGGATGCCGCCCATCACCAGAGTCTACAAGACCACGCGGGACAGCAAGCGGCTGACCCTGGAGCAGGAGTGCTTGCAGAGCGGCACCCTGCCCTCCATCGCCTACGGCTTCAAGCGGTGTTCCCTGAAACACAAGATCGGGCCGCAGGAAAAGTTCTGCAATCACTATTTGCCCTGCCAAAAGGTATGGGCAGCGGGCAAGCGGGTGGTGAAATTCATCGGCTACGACGCCGGCGAGGGCTACCGCAGCGACAAGGTGCTGCTGGGCGACCTGGCCGACCCCAAGTACAGCAAGTGGTATCCCCTGATGGAATGGGGATGGGACCGGGCAGCGTGTATGCAGGCCATTGAAAATGCGGGTCTGCCCCAGCCGGGCAAATCCTCCTGCTTCTTCTGCCCCAGCATGAGGGCGGAGGAGATCATCCACCTGCGGGACCACCACCCGGACCTGTTCCGAAGGGCCATCGCCCTGGAGGACAACGCCCGCCCCAATTTGAAAACGGTCCAGGGCCTGGGCCGTAACTATTCATGGAAAGAACGATATGGAAAGGAGTTTTGCACACATGGCAACTGTTGAGAAGATCCGCCGTGACATTGAAAAGACCAAGGAGAAAATCTCCGAGCAGCAGAAGCGCCTCCGCGCCCTGGAGGCCCAGCTCACCGAGGAGGAGAACCTGGAGATCGTCCGCATGGTCAAGGCGGTGAAGATGGACAACCGGGAACTGACGGCCTTCCTGAAGGCCTACGCCAGCGGCCTCATCACCCTGCCGGAGGGCATGATGGAGGCGGAGGCCGCGGCGGACCCCGGCGAGAATGAGATGGAGGATACCGAGTATGAAGAATAAGAAGATCATCCGCCTGTTTACGGCGGCCCTGGCCGTGGCGCTCTGTGCCACGGCCTTTGCTGTCCCCGCTTTCGCCGGCGGTGGGGAGGGCGAACCCTACTACACCGAAACTGCCGGGACGGAGGCGGACCCTGCGGAGGACGCCGAGGCCCCGGAGGTCACTATCACTGATGAGGAAGATCCCGCCGGCGATGATAGCGCGGACAATAACACGGAGGCAGACGGGGACACCCTGGACCAGATCACCGAACTGCTGGGCGGTCTGGGGACTGTGACTGTCACCGAGGACGGTATCCTGTTCACCCCTGACACGGAGAAATGGGAAACCCAGCAGACCGGCACCGTGACCACCTGCGGCGGCAACCTGAATGTCCGCACCGGCGCTGGGCTGGATAACGACGCCTTCACCCAGCTTCCCGATGGGGCGCAGGTAGAAGTCATCGGCACCGAGGGCGAATGGGTCAAGGTGCTTCTGCCGGAGCGGGAGGGCTATGTTCATTCCGACTACCTGACCATCACGGACACGGGCAGCTTCTCCCTCTCCCTGGACGGGACGGACCTCTCCGCCCTGCTGGAGCTGTTCGCCTCCGGCCTCTCCGGGGGCGGAGGGGCAGCCCTGACCCCGGATGGGAACCTGTCCCTCATTGACGACTTGGGCGGGACATCCTCCGGCAAGCAGTTCATCACGGTGGAGACAAAGGGCGGCAACGTGTTCTATCTCATCATCGACCGGGATGACGAGGGGGCGCAGACCGTCCACTTCCTGAACCAGGTGGACGAGGCGGACCTCCTGGCACTGATGGAGGATGGCGAGGCCCAGGAGGCGCCGGCGGTCTGCACCTGTACGGAGAAATGCCAGGCCGGGGCGGTGAACACCTCCTGCGAGGTGTGCGCGGTGAATATGGCCGAGTGCGCCGGCGCGGAGCCGGAGCCGGAACCCGAACCGGAGCCGGAGGCGGAGAAGTCCGGGGGCATGGGCGCCCTGGCGCTGGTCTTGGCGCTGGTGGTGCTGGGCGGCGGCGGAGCCTTCGCCTATATCAAGTTTATCCGTCCCAAGCAGGCGTCCAAGGTCAGCGCAGACCCGGACGACTATGATTTTGCGGATGAGGAGGAGTATATCAACGAGGACGAACCGGAACCGGAGGAAGAAATGGAGGATACGAAATGAAGCTGGTGATCTGTGAGAAACCGAGTGTTGCAAAAGCCGTCGCGTCGGCCCTGGGTGTCACATCCAGGGCCGATGGCTGTTTTGAAGGAAATGGGCTCATCGTTTCCTGGTGCGTGGGGCATTTGGTGTCCCCGATGGACGCAGCCGGGTACGACCTTGGTTATAAGAAATGGAAGTATGATGACCTTCCCATCCTGCCGGAGCCCTTCCGCTATGTGCTGGCGAAGGGCAAGGAGGACGCCTTCCAGAACTTGAAGCACCTCATGGAGCGAGAGGACGTCACCGAGCTGGTCAACGCCTGCGACGCCGGGCGGGAGGGCGAGCTCATCTTCCGGCTGGTCTATGAGATGGCGGGATGCCAGAAGCCCTTCTCCCGTCTGTGGATCTCTTCCATGGAGGACGCGGCGATCCGGGAGGGCTTCCAGGACCTGCGCCCCGGCACGGAGTACGACCCGCTGTACCAGTCCGCCCTCTGCCGCCAGAAAGCAGACTGGCTCATTGGGATCAACGCCACAAGACTTTTTTCTGTCCTCTACCACCGCACCCTGAATGTGGGGCGGGTGCAGACCCCCACCCTTGCCATGCTGGTGGACCGGGACAGCAAAATCACAATGTTCCGCAAAGAGAAATACCATCATGTGCGCCTGACCCTGGGCGGGGCCGAGGCGGTGTCGGAGAAGATCGCCGCCCCGGAGGAGGCGGAGGACCTGAGGGCGGCCTGTGCCGGCGCGGAGGCAGTCTGCGCTTCCGTCACCCGTGAACAGAAGAAAGAGGCACCGCCCAGGCTCTACGACCTGACCACCCTCCAGCGGGAGGTCAACCGCATCTTCGGCTACACGACGAAACAGACGCTGGACTACGCACAATCCCTCTATGAGAAAAAGCTGCTGACCTATCCCCGGACGGACAGCCGGTTTTTGACCGCCGACATGGCGGAGACCGCTTCGGTGGTCCTCCACCTGGCGGCCAAGGTACCGCCCTTTGACGGGTGCGGGGAGTTCTTCCCGGATGTGTCCTTGCTGGTAAATGACAAGAAGGTGTCCGACCACCACGCCATCATCCCCACGCTGGAGCTGGAGAAGGCGGGCCTGTCCGAACTGCCCGTGGGTGAGCGCAATATCCTTCTGCTGGTGTGCCGGGAGCTGCTGTGCGCGGTTGCGGAGCCCTATGTGTACGAGGCGGTGACGGCGACCTTTACCTGCGGCGGGCAGACCTTCACCGCCAAGGGGCGGCGCATCCTCTCCGAGGGCTGGCGTGAGATCGACCACATTTTCCGCGCTTCCCTGAAGGAGCAGCCGGAGGGCGAGGCGGAACCCGCCGCTCTGCCGGACTTCACCGAGGGTCAACTTTTTGACCAGGTGGAGGCCGCTGTCACCGAACACTTCACCGCCCCGCCTAAGGCGTACACGGAGGACACCCTCCTGGCGGCGATGGAGACTGCCGGGAAAGAGGAGATGCCGGAGGACGCCGAGCGCAAGGGCCTGGGCACCCCGGCCACCAGGGCGGCGATCCTGGAGAAGCTGGTGGCGGCCGGGTTTGTGGAGCGCAAAGGGAAAAGTCTCATCCCTACCAAGGCGGGGATCAACCTGGTCACCGTCCTGCCGGATACTTTGACCTCTCCCATGCTCACGGCGGAGTGGGAGCAGAAGCTGACCGCCATCGCCAGGGGTGAGGGCGATCCCGCCGCTTTCATGGCGGGGATCTCTGACATGGCGCGGGAACTGGTGAAAACCTATTCCCACATCTCCGAGGAGGGCCAGAAGCTGTTCGCCCTGGAGCGGGAGGCCGTGGGTCTCTGCCCCCGCTGCGGCAAGCCGGTCTATGAGGGCAGGAAGAATTTTTACTGCTCCGACCGCGCCTGCCGCTTTGTCCTTTGGAAAGACGACCGCTTCTGGACCTCCCGCAAGAAGGAGCTGACAAAAAAGATGGCCGGCGACCTTTTGAAGAAGGGCCGCACCTTCGTCAAGGGGATGTGGTCTGAAAAGAAGGGCGCCGCCTATGACGCGGTGGTGGTGCTGGATGATACCGGCGAGAAGTATGTCCGCTTCAAATTGGAGTTCCCCAAACGGAAGGAGGGCGTGAATGGCAGATAAAGCAATCCCGGATATTTCCCTGGGCGGCGCTGAACAGAACATGAGCCGGGAGGAGCTGGCGGCGGTAGCGAAAGCCGTTGCCGCCCTATCCCAGGAGGACCGGGACCTTCTGGCTGCTGTCCAGGAGTCCCCCTATCGGCTGACCACGGCGGAGCAGTTCCTGGAATTTGAGAAAAATGTGGACTGCTTCGTGCTGGAGCCCCATGTTCGGACCCTGGAGGACCTGGGCTGGGAGTACCTGGAGGAGAAACTGACCATCGGCCTGACGGACGACCTCCGGGCCGCCATTGACCCCGCCCCCTTCGGCCGGCGCGCCCTGGAGGAGGACCGGGGGTGCTTCACCAGCCGGGGGTATCTGTTCCCCACGGATGCCCCATGGCAGCACGACCGCCCCCAGGCGAAGCAGGCGGACCGCAAGCCCTCCATCAGGGAGCGGCTGGAACAGAGCAAACAGGAGTGCAGGAACAAGAACAAGGCCCAGGCGCCCCGCAAGGGGAAGTCTGAGCCGGAGCTGTAATAGGAGGTGCGTATATGCCCCATTATGAATATGACAAGGATTATCCCTTTGCCGCCTTCATCACAAACCTGGGCAAGTACAACGAGGGCGACCTGGTGGGCGAATGGGTGAAGTTCCCCACCACGCCAGAGGAGATGCAGAAGGTGTTTGAACGGATCGGCATTGGGCAGAAGGATGACTTCGGCCAGCCCTATGAGGAGTGGTTCATCACTGACTATGACTGCTATGTGGACGGCCTCTACGACAAGCTGGGCGAGTATGAGAACCTGGACGAGCTCAACTACCTGGCCTCCAAACTGGACGAGATGAGCCAGGGCGAGTACGAACAGTTCCAGGCGGCGATGGAGATCGGCGACCATTCGGGCAGCTTGCAGGAGATCATCAACCTGACCGAGAACCTGGACTGCTACGACATTTACCCCGACATCCACGACCACGACGACCTGGGCCGGTATTACATCGAGGAGCTGGACGCCATGCAGGTGCCGGAGCACCTGCGGAACTACATCGACTATGAGGCCTACGGCCGGGACGTCGCCCTGGAGGAGGGCGGCGAGTTCACCGACCTGGGGTATGTGCGGGACACCGGGAGCAGCTTCCATGAGTATTACGATGGGGAGCATGGCAGCATCCCGGAGGAATACCGGGTGATGACCTTCCAGGACGCGGAGGAGCTGACCGAGGAGGAAAAATCCGAATGGGCGATGGACATCGCCTACGATATGGACGAGTTCTTTCGCCAGCACGACCCGCAGTATGCCGCCGAGCACCCGGAGGAGCACGCGGCCAAGGAGGAGATCTACGAAAATCTGATGGCCGGCCGCATTTCCGCCCTGGATGAGAAGCTGGCCGCCCTGGGGCAGACCCAGGAGGACTATCTCCCTTCGGAGATTGAGAAATTCAAAGACGCCACCGGCTATGAGGAATTTCTTGACTTTGATCCGGCTGTAATCAAAGCGGCATTGGAGGACCCGGACAAGTCCCATGTGGACGAGATGCTGGCCTTTGCGGAGCAGGCGGGCCGGGAGTATGAGGCGGAGCTGGCCGGACAGACCCCGGCGCCCTCCCCGGATGACCGGGAGACCGGCGAAACGGTGCGGACTCCCAGGGGCACCTTCTATGTGACGGATATGAGCCGGGAGCAGATGGAGGCGGCCGGGTACGGCCTGCACCATCAGTCTGACGATGGGAAGTATCTCGTCATGGGCAACGGTTCCCGCTCCTTCGCTATCCGAAACGAGGAGGTCCAGGAACATATCACCCCGGAAAAGATGACCGTCCTGGTGGTGGAGCCCATGAAGAAGCCCTATGTGAAGGAGATCGACCCCGGCCTCCATTCGTTACAGGCGGAAGTGGGCGGCGACATTGCCACCGCCTATCCCTTCTCCGACCCGGTGGGGCTGGTCTGCAACGATGAGGGCAAGCTCATCGGCCTGGAGCTGAACCGGGGCCTGCGGGATGAGCATGGAGAGATTTACGACATCATGGCCGGCACCTTCCTGGTGGTGGGGCTGAGTGAGGACAGCTTCACCTCCCTGACCCCGGAGCAGGTGCAGAAGTACACGGAGCACTTCAAGCAGCCGGAGCAGTTCATCAGCCTGAACGGGCAGATCATCGCCCTGCCAGCGGAGCCGGAGAACCCGCTCCGCACCGCCGAGATGACCCTGGAGGACGACTACGGGATGATCGACGGGGTGCTGAACAACGGCCGCAAAGGTGAGGAGCAGGAGAAGGCCCAGGGCGAAGCGCATAGGGGCGCCCCGGAGAAGCGCCCTTCCATCCGGGAGCGGCTGGCGGAGGCCAAACGGGAGTGCGGCGAGCGCAAGCCCCCGGACAGGGCCCAGCAGAAGAAGCCCCCGGAGCATGACCTGTGAGCCGGAGCAAGAAGTGGCGGCTGGAATGGTCCTTCTTCCTCGGGGAGAACGGCCGCCGCAGATATAACAAGATCTGCAAGGGTTGTGTCCATCCCTGCAAGCAGAGCTTCCGGGCAGTCCTCATCGCCTGTCCCCATTACCAGTCCGCACGCTCGAAAAAATGCGGGAATAGGGGTTGAAAACGGGCTGAAAAATCGCCTGTGGCGGCTTTTCCGGGAGCCGCCCTTATGATTTCCCCATGTGGGCCTCTCCCTCTGATTTGAGGGGGGACAAAGAGGCTGTTTTGAACACTTTTCCATAACAGAGTGGGAGCTTCCATAACATAGTGGGAGCGCCGCCTTCGGTTTAGGCCGAGGGTGACGCTCCCGCTTCTTTTTTTGTTCTCTTTTTTCTCTTTCAATCAGGATCGGACGGGAAGGATATTCGCCGTAGTAGGCGCTGTGGGAATGTGCGTAAACGGTCATGCTTGCGGAACTGTGGGAAACGATGTTTGCGGGCTGTGGGAAAGCCGGCGGCTTTTCCATCGGGCCGTGAATATCTGTTTTCCATCGGCGGAGCGGCCGTTTTCCACATTTCCATAGTGCAAAATCGCAGGAAGGCATCAATGGTGCATTGCTTTTTCACGCGGGATAAGGTATACTGAATACATATCGGTTAGTTATTGCTAACCTTATGATTACTTACAAGTGAAAGGGGGATATATGTGAATTGGACACGCACCATCCTGGACGGGATTGCCATGGCGGCCTATTTTAACCTGTTCGCCGCGGCGGTGGCGCTGTATAGGCCCCGGCTGATGTTTCCCTGCTATCCGCCCGCCATCATCAAGGCGGCAAAAGATCCGCCGACAAAGGCCGAAAACCGTTTTTACCGGCTTTGGATCTGCTTCGGGGAGTGGCTGCCCCTCCTTCTCTATGGTGCGGTCAGCACTGTGGAGGGCGGGACAACCGGCTTCTGGCGTTTGGCCCTGACGGGATATATCCAGTGGATGGTCGTCAATGTCTGTGATCTGCTTTTTCTGGACTTCTGGCTGATACAGAAAAAAGCAAAACGCCGTTTTATCATCTCAGGAACCGAAGGGCACCCAGGCTATGGGTTCAAAGCCTGGATGAAGGAATACGCTCTGCCGGAGCATCTGCTCCAGTGGCCGCTCTTGCTGTGCCCCCTCATGGCGGCGGCCCAGGCGGGATTGTGTCTGCTGCTGCAAAAAATTTGATAATAAGGAGATGGTTCAAATGAAGCAAAATCAAGTTCAGCAAAAAGAAATCCGCCTTGGGACGCATGGGGAACATTACGGGAGCTGGATGTCAAACCCTGTTTTCTATGTGATAGGCGCCCTTTTGGCGTTGTCTGTGGTACTGGCGGTACTGTCCTTTGCGGTGTTCCATATCACGGCGCTTGGTGTGGTGTTCGTGATTGCCGCAGTGATTCTGCTGGCGCTGCTCCTGTGGTGCGCCTGGATACGGCGGCAGTATGCCTTTGGGGGCGGCGGCATGATGGATCGGACCCACCTGGTTGTCCTCTCCCATCTGGATTTTGACGGGCAAGGGCAGCTTCTGGAAGTAGGCTGCGGCTCCGGGCCATTGTCCATCCGGGCGGCCCTGATGTGGCCGGAGGCAAAAGTAACGGGCATTGACTATTGGGGCGCAGACTTCGGCTACAACCAGACTATGTGCGAGAAAAACGCCGCAAGCGAAGGTGTAGCCGCCCGGTGCCGGTTCCAGCATGGGGACGCCAACAAGCTGGACTTCCCGGACAAGAGTTTCGACGCCGTGGTGAGCAACTATGTCTATCACAACATCATGGGTTCGGATAAACGGGCGCTGCTGCTGGAGACCCTGCGGGTGCTGAAAAAGGGCGGCGTGTTCGCCATCAACGACAACATGAAGCCCCGGGCGTACGGAGACATGGAGGCCTTCGCCCAGGAGCTGCGGGACATGGGCTATGAGGACGTGCGCCTCATCGACACCGCCCAGGAGGCTTTCGGTTCCCGCCGGCGGGCGGCCATGATGATGCTGGGCGACTCCCGGATGCTGGCGGGGCGCAAATAATCGGGAGATGGAAGATGGTTCAAATGCTGCTGGCAGAGGGTATGCTCCTGTGTTCCTTGTTTTGGGCTTTTTGCTGGCTGGGCACCGGGAGCGACGAGAAAAACATCCGTAATTTTTCTACTTACCCGGACGAGGTACAGAAGATTGTGAAAGCCCGCCCGGAGCTATCAGGAAATATTCGGCAGCGAGGTCCTGCGGCCATCTTCGCTGGAAATCTGCTTTTGTTTACTGCGCTCCTGTTTGCGATGGGGCTTCTCACCCGGCAGGAATATTTTGCAGGCAACTTTTTGAACACTCTGCTTTTAGGACAGGCGCTGAATCTGTTTGATTTTTTGGTGATCGACCTGCTTTGGTGGCGGCACACAAAACGGGTGCGGTTTTCCGGCACCGAGGAAAGTCCGGAATTATATGCGGACCCCCGCAAACACTTTTACGCTTTCCTGCGGGGAGTTCTTCTGTTTTTGGCTGTTGCTTTAATCAACGGGTATCTGCTCACCTGGATCTGAAAGGAGGAGTTCCATGACACTTGCAGAATTTCGCCGGGTTTGTCCAACCGCTGCCTTCACGGTCAGCAGCGGGAAACTCTTTACCTATCGCTACTATCAAAATCCCCAGGCCAAAGCCACGCTGGTCCTGCTCACGGGCGGCATTGGGCTGTCCGACCTGTTTTATAAGCACTTTGCCCGGTTCGCCAGGGATTTTTCGGTGCTGACCTTTGACTATCAGCTCCAGTTCGGGGACAACGGCGAGTTTGCCGATGCCGTGGCTGAACTACTCCGCCACCTGAAGGAAAAGGTCTGGCTGGTGGGACAGTCCCTGGGCGGCGTAGTGGCCCAGGTCATCGCCTCCCGCCACCCGGAAGTGGTGGAGGGGCTGGTCCTCTCCAACACCTGCTCGCTGTCCGGCAACATGAGCAAGGCCGGGTATCAGGATCTGATGAAGATAATCGAAAGCCAGCGGAAGTTCAAAAAATGGCTTGCCTTCCTGCCGTTTCCGCTCATCAAGCGGATGATGAGATGGGCGGTGATGAAAAAGAAAACCGATGGCTTTACAGCCCAGGAAAAGGCCGCTATGGAGGAACTGTGCGGCGCTATGATGGAACTGCTCACCAAGCCCTATGAACAGCACATGATTGACTTTCTCTGTGACGCAGAACACTACTTTGGCATGACCCGCAATGATTTTGCCCCGTGGGAGGGGCGGGTGCTGCTGATTTTGTCCGAGGACGACACCACCTTCACCCCGGCCTGCCGGGAGGACCTGATCGCCCTGATGCCAAGTCCCACGGTGGTCACCGACCTGACCGGCGGCCACCTGGCGCTGATGGTGCGGCTGGAACAGTATGCGGATCTGGTAACAAAATTTATTCTGGAGCGGACACCATGAGGAGAGCCGGCTGGTCAATGCCAGCCGGCTCTCTATCATTTGTCCATCTCAATATCCCACGATCAGGCGGTAGATGGTGAGGGGCACATACCATGCCGCCACCAGCAGGCGCCACACCAGGACGAAGCCGCCGATGATACCGCCGATTACGAAGTTCAGCACGAACAGCGCGGCGCCGCCGCCCAGGGAGCCCCCGCCCGGCACGATCCAGACACACATCCGATGGATGCCGAAGGGCAGGCCGCAGAGTATCCAGAGCCAGAGAAGATCCAGCTCCCCATTCCTGATGCAGGCGGATTTGAAAATGCAGTACAACAGCCCGGCGATGGCGACGGGCAAAACCGCCTTCTTGAAAAATTCCTTGACGGCCTCGGTTCTCGTCATTGGCAGCACCTCCATTCCCGCCTCCATTATACCGGAAAAATTGAAACGCGCCCAGGGGCTTATGAAAAGTCCGGCAAAGCGCACAATCCCAGCTATTCCAGTTCGTTGCTCCGCTGCCTCTGTGGTTCGGTCTCCCTCGGCTTTTCCAGCAGAACCTCCACATTCCGGCGGAGGGTGTCATACTCCTTTTCCTCCCGCTGGGCCTTCCGATATTCCGATTGCAGAGCGGTCCGCCTGGCGGTGAGCCCGTCCATCTCGGCCCGGAGCCGTTTGGTGGCGGGCAGGGGTACAGCGTCCAGGCGTTTCAGCTCTCTTGCCGCCGCCTCAAACAGGATGATTTCGCCCTCATGCCCCCGGAGGAACTTCTCCTTGTCCCTGGACTGGCGGTATTCCTCATACAGGGGACGGAGCTGGCGATAGGTGGCGGCGTGCTTCATAGTGAGGGTCAGCCGCTCCATTTCTTTCTTCGTTGCCCGGAGGTCCGCCTTCACCCTGGCGGTGGCGGCCGCCGCCCCGTCGCACCGCTCGGACAGGTCCTCCAAACTTCCGATGCCATGCTCCGTCAGGAAGTTCAGCGTTTCCGCCGCCCGCTTCAAGTTCTCGATGGTTGCCCAATGCTTGTAACCGGCGCTCTGTTGGGCTTTGATGTTGTTCTGGATGTCGATGAGCAGGCTGGGCTTCCCGGTGCGCTGCTTCGGCTGGCGGGAGGGGCTGGGCCTGCCGGCGATCCGGGCGGTCAGGGCCTCCTCTGCGTAGTCGGCGCCCAGGGCCTTCAATCGGGTGAACCGCTCCTGGCCCGGTGCCCTGGCGGAGATGTACTTGCCCCGTTTCAGTTCGTACCCTTCCCGCTGAAGGCGGCGGAGCAGGTCCTCCAGGCCGGCGCAGCCGGGCAGGAGCCGGTCGATGGCGGAGCGCAGCTTCGCCTTGTAGCTGGTGCCGTTCTGTTCCGCCTGGTGTTCGATGTAGCTCTTGCCCTTGTCCCGGCCTGGGACGATGACGGACAGGCCATGCTCCTTGCAGATTCGGTCGCTGGTGCGGCGGATCTCATGGTAGCTCCGCTTATTGGAGTGGTAGTGCCGGTGATCCTGGAAACTGACCGCATTGAAAATCAGGTGGTTATGGACGTGATCCCTGTCTATGTGGGTGGTGAGGACAAACTCATATTTTCCCCCCAGGACCTCCCGCGCCAGCTCCATGCCGATCCGGTGGGCCTCCTCCGGCGTGACCTCCCCAGGCTCAAACGCCTGGATGAGGTGCCGGCCCAGGTTCGTGCCCTTGTCGATGGCATGGCGGCGGGTCCATGCAAATTCAATATCGGCGGTCTCCACGGTGCAGCCGAAGGAGGACACCAGCAGCTTCCCGTCCGTCTTGTCTGGATTGCAGATATAGTCGATGGCCGCTTTCAGCGTTGACTTAATAGGATGCGTCTTTGTAACTGCCATATCTGCTCCAATCTCTCCAGGATCTCCTCCATATCGGCTTGATAGGTTGGGCCGCCGGCGTTCACCCTCTTGGCGATTTGATTGATGTTCCGGCCGATGGAGCCCAGGGCCTTTGTCATCTCCTTGATGTCGGTGGTGTCCACCTGAATGATGTATCCGTCAATCGCCATCTTCCGCAGATATGCCCCATACCGCTTTGTGGGGAGCTGCGCCATCTTCTCGTCGATGAGCCGCTTCTCCTCCTCCGTCACCCAGAACTTCATCTGGATGTTCCGCTTTCTGTTTACCATTCCGCTTCGCCTCCGTTTCTTATAAGGGTCTGGGACTATCCCAGCAAGCAATTTTCGTGTTTAGGGGCAGGGGTCCCCCTAAACCGAAAATCCGCCAGTGGGTACTCGCTGGCTGTGCTTGCTACAACAACCCTTCCCTCGTTTTCCCCTCTACTAATACTACACTTCCTACTGGCAAAAATGGCAAACTATCCATTTTTATAGATTCAGTTCTGCACTGGCCTTTGAGATATCAAATAATTCTTCACCATTTGGTAGAAATTCATTTCATTTTTTATTGAGGCTGATGTTCCAAATTGGCCCAGAACTCCATAGCAATCGTATGGAACCGCTCTGTGACTGTCACTGCCCTCTTTCCTTGGGTAGAGGATGGAAAGAATAACAAACAGATGCTGTGTTTTCCCATTCCACCACCTGCTCTACCAGTGTTGAGAACATTGCATCCGCCTACCCGTCAACAGATTTATGCAGAATACTCTGAGGTATTGAAAAGAAGATTTTGGTGGGTGCTTCAAAGGATTATCTGGTGCTATGAAAAAATAGAAATCAAAGCGTAAAAAATATTGACAAAGAAGATCAAATGCGTTATTATATCAGTGATATATATCATTGATATAATAACGCAAACGCACAGAGATAAGATCATAAGGCGGTGAGCACATGGAAGAGTATACAGAAACACAGCGAAAGATACTTGAAATTGGGAAAAAGGAGTTCCTTGCCAAAGGTTTCAAGGACGCTTCTCTGCGCGGCATTGTTAAAGAGGCCGGGTTTACCCAGGGGGCATTTTACGGATATTATCCAGATAAAGCCGCACTCTTTGACGCATTGGTATCGGAAGCTGCGGACGGACTTGTGGAACAGTTCAAGGCGGCTCAGGAGGCCCACTTTGACCTGATCCCTGCAGAGCGAACCATCGACAGCAGGAGGCTGTCCACGGAGTATCTGCGGTATTTTCTCGGGTATATTTACGATCATTTTGACGCTTTCAAACTGATCCTCTGCTGTTCTGCCGGGACGAGATATGAAAATTACGTCCACGAACTGGTAGAGCTTGAGGTCAGCCAGACGGAACGCTATTATAATGAGCTGGAGCGGCGAGGCAAGATCGAAGGGCATATCAGCCATGAGCTGCATCATCTCATCACCAGCGCCTATTTCACTGCGGTATTTGAGACTGTAGTTCACGACATGAATCGTGAACGGGCCATGAGCTATATTGAGGAACTGGCCACCTTTTTCAACTGCGGGTGGGATGGGCTGTTAAGGCTCAAATGAGCCTTAACTTTTTTGTCAAACGGTTAGCGTACACTAACTTATGATAATAGCTCTATTACCCGGCAATCCTTAAACTTATGTCTCAGAAACAATGAAACATCCCCGGTTTTTACTGGATACCATAAAATACACGAAAAACAAATGAAAGGAGAGGCAAATGAAACAGAAAAAGAACAGCGCATTTCACTGGCTTCTGCGCCTTGCCGCTCAATGCAGAGGGAAGATGATTCTGTCGGTTCTGCTGGCGGTGGCGGGCGCATTTTGCGGTGTAGTCCCGTATTTTGCAGTGTCACGGATCGTCATTTTGGTTTGCGGCTGGCAATATGAGCTGGCGCCCATCGCCCTGTGGACCTTCGCTGCCCTTCTGGGTTATTTGGGAAGCACCTGGTTTGGAACGGCCTCCACCATGCTCAGCCACCGCAGCGCCTTTACCATTCTGAAAAACATCCGCACCGAACTGACGGGAAAACTTGCCCGGGTCCCCATGGGGTATATCCTAGACACGCCATCGGGCAAGTTCAAGACCATGCTGGTGGATACGGTGGAAAAACTGGAACTGCCCCTGGCCCACATGATCCCGGAACTCACCGCAAACATTCTGGTTCCCATCTTCATGCTTGCCTATCTCTTTGTACTGGACTGGCGCATGGCCTTGATCTCCCTGATCACGATCCCCATCGGCCTTGTCTGCTATATGGGCATGATGAAGGATTACGAGGTCCGCTACAACCGGGTGCTGGACGCCAGCAAGAACATGGACGCCGCTATCGTGGAGTACATCGGCGGCATCGAGGTCATCAAGGCGTTCAATCAGGGGACTGCCTCTTATGCCAAATATGCGGATGCCGTAAAGGAGAACGAGGCGGCAAAGGCCACCTGGTTCCGCCAGACCAATGGCTTTTATATTGCCGGTATCGCCATCATGCCCTCCTGCCTGCTGGGAGTTCTGCCTCTGGGGGCATGGCTCTTTCAGCAGGGGAGCATCACGGCCCCTACCCTGATCACCTGTGTGATCCTGGCACTGGGGCTGGTGTCGCCGCTGATCCAGGCATTGCGGTACACGGACAGCCTGGCCATGGTAGATTCCACCGTCAAGGAGATCGCCGGGCTTTTGGAGGCGGAAGAACTGCACCGCCCTGCCCAGTCGGTGCGGCTGGATAACACCAATATCTCCTTGCGTGATGTCTCCTTTGGCTACGGGAATCAGGAGGTGCTGCACCGTGTGAGTTTTGATGTGGTGCCGGGCGGGATGACCGCCATCGTAGGCCCCTCCGGTTCAGGAAAATCCACAGTTGCCCGGCTCATCGCATCCTTCTGGGAGGCGGACAACGGCGCAGTGGAGCTGGGCGACGTGGATGTTCGGAACATCCCCCTCTCCCAGGTCATGGAAACAGTGGCCTATGTCTCACAGGACAATTTTCTGTTCCACCTGACGGTGAAAGAAAACATCCGGCTGGGGAGGCCGGACGCCACAGACGAGGAAGTCTTTGCCGCTGCAAAACTGGCCAGCTGCCATGACTTCATTACGGCTCTGCCAAAGGGCTATGATACCCTGGTGGGAGACGGCGGAGGCAGTCTCTCCGGGGGCGAGCGGCAGCGCATTGCCATCGCCCGTGCTATTTTGAAGGACAGCCCTGTGGTGGTGCTGGACGAGGCCACCGCCTTCACTGACCCAGAGAACGAGGCAGTGATCCAGGCTTCTATCAACCAGCTGGTACAGGGGAAAACGCTGATCGTCATTGCCCACCGGCTTTCCACCATTATCCATGCGGACCGGATCGTGGTATTGGACCATGGACAGGTGGAGGCTTTAGGGACCCATGAAGAACTTCTGGTCAGCTGTCCGCTGTACCGTGAACTTTGGAATGCGCATATCAGCGCCAAAGATACGGGAGAGGAGGATGCACTATGATCAAACTGATAAAACGGCTGCTGGATTTTTCCGGCAAAGAGCGGGGTTCCCTGCTGCTGTCCTTTGTATTTACCTTATTGGACTCTGTATTCCAGATGCTGCCCATCCTGGCCATCCTTACGGTACTCGCTGGCCTGCTGGCTGCTGCCGATGGCGGCGTCATGCCGGCGCAAACCATCTGGATATCGCTGGCTGTTATGGTAGTCAGTATCCTGGGGCGGATCGTGTTCAACAATTTGTCCGCTGGCAGGCGCACTCTGGGCAGCTTTTCCATGTGCGCTGAAAAGCGGCTTGAAATCGGAGAGCACATGAAGCGGGTCCCTATGGGCTATTTCAACGAAAATCGCCTGGGAGATATCACCGCCGCTGTGACCACCACGCTCTCGGATGTGGAGAACAATGCGGTCACAATCCTGGAGCAGGTGGCGGGCGGCTTCATCCATGCCCTGGTCATCGGCGTGTGGCTGCTCTTTTATGAGTGGCGTGTCGGAATTGCTATGTTTATAGGACTTATCCTCGCCATGTTGGTCTACGCCGTTATGCAGAAGGCGGCCAAACGCCTTGCACCGAGGCGGCAGGCCGCTCAGGCCAATCTGGTGACGGCGTTCCTGGAATACATCCAAGGCATGGGTGTGGTGAAAGCCTTCGGTCTGGGGGAACGCTCGGGCAAAGCGGTAAATCAGGCCATTGATGAAAGCGCCGACGCCAATATTGCCCTGGAAAGCACTTTCTCCGCACTGACCGGGGTCTATCAGACGGTATTCAAGCTGGCACGGGCCGCCATTCTGGTGATCGCCCCCTATCTGCTGCTGGGCGGCGAGATCACGCCGGTAAAGTGTCTGCTCCTGCTGGTATCCAGTTTTATGATCTACTCTGCCGTGGAACTGGTGGGAAGCATGGCCTCTGTGGCCCGGGGGATCGAGGCGTCCCTGGATCAACTGGACGCCGTGATGGATACCCCGGTCATGGACGAACAGGGGACGGATCTGAAACCGGAGCATTTTGACATCGAAATCAGCCATGTCTCTTTCGCCTATGACAAGGGGGATGTTCTTCACGATGTGAGCGTGACCATCCCGGAGAGGACCACCTGCGCCATCGTAGGTCCCTCCGGTTCCGGCAAGACTACTCTGGTGAGCCTCGCGGCCCGATTCTGGGATGTGCGGAAAGGGAGTATCCGCATCGGCGGGCACGATGTGCGGGAGTACACCTGCGACAGCCTGCTGCGCAACTTCTCCATCGTATTCCAGAATGTCTATCTTTTTGAGGATACCATTGAAAACAACATCAAGTTTGGCCGCCCGGACGCCACGCGTGATGAGGTGATAGAAGCGGCAAAGAAAGCCTGTTGCCACGATTTTATTGAGGCTCTGCCGGAGGGCTATCAGACCCGGGTAGGAGAAGGGGGAGCCACCCTTTCCGGCGGGGAGCGCCAGCGGATCTCCATCGCCCGGGCTATCCTGAAGGACGCTCCCATTATCATCCTGGATGAGGCCACTGCAAGTGTGGACCCGGAGAATGAGCGGGAACTGTTAAAAGCGGTCAGGGAGTTGACCAGGGATAAGACCATCCTGATGATCGCCCACCGGCTCTCCACTGTCCGGGACGCCGATCAGATTATCGTGCTGGACAAAGGCCGTATCGTCCAGCAAGGCACCCACACCGAACTGATAAAGCAGGAAGGCCTGTACCGCCGCTTTGTGGAGGCGAGGGAACAGGCATTGGGATGGAGGCTGGAAAAAGCATGAACCTGGAAAAGAAACTCCAAAGGAGCCGCCTGGGAGAAGCCTATGCGGAAATCCAAAACGGTGCGGATAGACAGGCGGTGCTCCAGACCTACGATGCCCTTCTCAAAGAGAACGACCTGTCCAATAAGATGCTGGCGCGGCACATGGCAGGCAGCATCCTGCCCTCGGTAGCAATATACCGGGGCTTACAGGAACAGGGCTGGAAACCTGTTGAGGCCAGGCGGCTTATCCGCACCTCCGTCCTTAACGCTTCCAAGCCCATGGCAAAATTCTTTCAGGGATTTGGAAAACTGCCGTTTTTCTTCCCACTGTTCCGGGTCATGTGCCCGGCGTCTACGAAAGCAGGGTTTGGGCCGGAGGGCTGGCGGTTTGAATGGAAGCGCAACGACGCCTACGCCATCGAGTGGGACTGCCACGCCTGCCTGTACGCCAATGTATTCCGCCGCTATGGAGTGCCGGAGCTGACGCCCATCTTCTGCGAGAGCGACGATGTGATGTACGGAAATATCCCCGGCGCACGATGGGGACGGACCAAGACCATCGGAAGGGGCGACGCACTCTGCAACTTCCGTTTTATCAACACGCGAAAGGAAAATCAAGATGACAAACAACAATAGATGGACGGTCAGAGACGTGATCACCACTGTATTGCTTACCGTGGTGCTGATCCTGATCCAACTGGTAATCAATATGGTGTGCATGGTGAATGATTTTGTCAGCATGGTCCTGTCGGTGGGGATCACGATGCTGCTGTGCGCGCCTGTCTACTTTCTAATGGTCAGCCGGGTGCGTAAGCGATTTGTCTCTCTGGTCTACATGACGATTTTGGGCCTGGTGTTCCTCATGATGGGAAACTGGTATCTGCTGCCCTATTATATGATCGTCGGCGTGATCTGCGAGGCTATCCTGTGGAAAAACGGCTGGGAATCCAAAAAGAAGATGACCCTGTCCTGGACGGTGGCCAGCCTGCTCTATAACGGCGTCAATCTGCTGCCCCTCTGGTTTTTCTGGGATACCTACGAGACCTTTGCCCTGCAAAGCGGCATGGAACAGAGCTATATCGACTCCTTTGTGCGGTATTACTCCTCCCTGGGTTGGCTGGTGTTCATCCTCCTGTTCACCACGGTATGCGGCTTTGTGGGGAGCCTCATCGGCGGTAAGCTCATTGGAAAACACTTCAAGAAGGCGGGCGTCCTCTGATGCAGAGGCGGAATTTGGCGGTGCCTGTAAAGCTGTGGGCGCTGCTCTGGACCATCATGGGGATCTCCCTGACCGGCAATGCGATGCTGACCTGCGTACTCACAGCGGCATGTTTTCTCTATCTGGCCGTACAGAAAAACTGGCGGCTGATGGGGGGCTTTGCTCTGTTTTACGGGATACTGGCGCTGCTGCTGTACCTGATCCGGTATCATGGCCTGCACATGGTGGTGTTCTCCGAGTTCTATGTGCTGATGTTCTGGAACCTGTCCCCCGTATTCCTGGTGGGCTGGGACCTTATCACCACGCCGCCGGGGGAGCTAGCCGCTTTTCTTTCCCGTATTCATATGCCCACTGCTGTGATATTGGGGCTGCTGGTGCTGTTCCGTTTCTTTCCCACCATGAAGGCGGAACTGAAAGGCGTAGGGCGTTCCATGCGCAACCGGGGACTGACGGCCCCGGCACGGCTGCTCACCCATCCGGCGGCCTCCTGCGAATATGTATTGGTGCCCATGCTGCTACGCTGCCTGCAGCTTGCCGACCAGCTTTCCGTATCCGCGGTGGCCCGGGGAGCGGAAGCCCCGGGGAAGCGGGGCAGTTATCATGAGAGAAAGATGGATACTTTGGACTGGTGCCAGCTTGTGCTGTGGCCGGTTGTTACGGTACTGTTTCTGTGGATGGGAGGGATGCGGTTGTGATACGGATGGAAAACGTCTCCTTTCACTATGCGGATTGTGAACAAGGGGTCAAGGACATCAACCTGACCATCCATGACGGGGAATGCGTGGTACTCACCGGCCCGTCAGGAGGAGGCAAGACCACGCTGACGCGGCTCTTGAACGGACTTGCGCCGGCTTATTATACCGGCAGCATGGAGGGACATATTTTCCTCGACGATACACCTCTGGAAACGTTGCCGCAATATGCCGTTGGCCGCCGGGTGGGCAGCGTATTCCAGGATCCCAAAAGCCAGTTCTTTTCTTCAGAGCTTGCCGGCGAGGTGGCCTTTGCCTGTGAGAATTACGGGATGGCCCGGGAGGAGGTCCGCAGCCGGACCGATGCCGCCATCCAAACTTTTTCCCTGGAGCATCTGCGGGGTCGCAGTTTGGATGTACTCTCCAGCGGAGAAAAACAGCGGGTGGCGATTGCCTCCGTTTATGCGCTGCGCCCCGGCGTCTATGTCTGCGACGAGCCAACCGCCAACCTGGACGGAGAGGGGTCAGAGCAGCTGGCTGAAACCCTGAAAAAACTCAAGGCCGAGGGCTGCACCCTGGTGATCGCCGAGCACCGGCTGGCATGGCTCTCTGGCATCGCTGACCGTTTCCTGTATCTTGACGGCGGACGTATCCTGTGGGAAAAAAGCCCGGTGGAGATGGCGCACATGAGCGAAGGGGAACGGGAAACCTACGGCCTGCGGGAAGTGACGCAGTCGCCTTTCCCGGATTTGCCGCAGCCGGAAAGCGGCGATGTTTTTATCCGGACAGAGGACCTATCCTGCAAAAGAAAAGGCAATTTGATTTTTCACCATCTCTCACTTTCAGTCTGCGCCGGGCAGGTTACCGCTGTGACTGGCCGTAATGGGGCGGGAAAAACCAGTTTGGCGATGGCGCTGTCCGGCCTGTGGAAAGAGAGCGGCGGCAGTGTGCTAATCGGCGGGGAAAAATTGCGCGCCGCAGGGCGCCGCAGGCGGGCTTGGTACAGCGCCAACGATACCGGCACACAGTTTTTTACGAACAGCGTCACAGAGGAACTGCTGCTGGGTGACCACCACTCGCAGACCCGGCTGGAACAGGCCGGAGGCCTTTTGAAGCGGCTGGGGCTATATGCGTATAAAGATGCCCATCCGGCCACCCTTTCCGGCGGACAAAAGCAGCGCCTCTCCCTGGCCTGCGGAATCCTCTCCGGGCGTGATGTGCTCATTTTTGATGAGCCAACGAGTGGACTGGACGGCGGGAACATGCGGATTATTGCCGATATGCTGCGAAACGAGGCAGACAAAGGGAAAACCATCCTGGTGATCACCCACGACGTGGAGCTGATCCGCCGCTGCTGTGATCGTATGGTCAAGATGGGATAATTTAGTAAAATATAGTTTCAAATTATATTCTTTTTTGATGGAGTTTGTTTTTCCCATAGAGCAAGGAAGCTCAACAAAAATGGCATTATAAGAATTGTATGTGAAATGATTGAAGAGTTGTTTTTATGATTGCCCTGCGTTGGCCTGCGATTTTTGAGGGGGATATGATTATGAGTGAGAAAAATGGTTTGTTAATTGTCAATATGCCATTTTATAATTAACATTATAAGAGGCCGTAAGTACATACAAGAGGCTTAAGGAATTTTCATTTTTCTGTGTATTATTGCGGCCTTGTTCGGAACAATTAGTAGTCAATAAATCACAACAACATAGCGCGGATGCAGTAGTGGGATTCTCCTGTTCCTGTGTCCGCGCTATTTCTATCACTCAGCCAAACTGCCGCTCCCCGCCCCGTTTCGTTCCGACCCACTGGCCTGAACGAAACGAAAGGAGCTTATCTATGAGCGGCAAGAAATTTACATATAATCCCCCCACAGCGAAGCCAAAACGGCCCTCCGCTGAACGAGTAGTGAGCGAAAGGGGAAGAAAAGAACTGCCTCCCGGCACGAAGGGAGGTGAGAACTTGAAACCTGACCGCCACTACGAGCACAAGCAGCACGCCTTTGACAGCTACTGCAAGAAGGTGCTGAAATACGAGGCGTACAACGGCTATCGTGAGATCAGGCGCCGCCAGAAGTGTGAGGCACTGTTCAGCGAACTGTCAGAGGAGGAATTGGCCCAGCTTGCAGTTTATGACCGCTACTCCTGGGAATACACGGCCTTCCCCGTGGGAGGCGCTGTGATTCTGATTGAGGATGACCGGCTGGCCGAGGCGCTGAACGCCCTGCCCCAGGATAACCGGGACATCTTCCTGATGTACTGGTTCCTGGACATGGCGGACCGCGAGATCGCCGAGTACATGAACATGGCCCGCCGGACGGTCAACACCCGCAGGCAGAAAGCCTATCGGCTGCTGAAGGAGCTGATGGGAGGTGAAGCGGATGATTAAATCTGCGTGCACGCGGGCGTCGCTGATCCCTTATCCGGTGATCGCCGCCGCTGTCGGGGGTAACCCCGAAGCGGTGAACCGGGTAGTCCGGCACTATTCCGGCTACATCGCCGCGCTGTCTACGAGGACAAGCTATGACCTTGACGGTTTTCCTCGTCCCCAGGTAGATGAAGATTTGCGCCGGCGGCTGGAAACGAAGCTGATTATCTCCATCCTGGGCTTTGATCTGAACTGACCCAGGGCCGGGCGCTGCGTGTTTTCCCCCTTTCCACGCGGCGTCCCCAAATAGCTCCTTGACAAAGAAAGCCCGGCGGGAGGCCTCCGGCGCAGTATAAGGCAGACGGATACGATCTGTCTGCGTTGAGCCGGTCGGCCGGTGCGCCATGACCCTGTTGCAAGTCCGCAGGACGGGACCCCTACCAAACAGGTGAGCGACAAAACCAGGCCGCAAAACAGGTGTGGCAGCCTGTGGGCGAGGATACGCAGACAGGATAATGAGACTCCCGCGTTGAACGCCCTCAAAGCATTGCGCGGCGCACCCATCAGCATGGGCCGGGGTGAGATTCCCGTGGAGCTGCGGCCAGCAGCCATCCGTTTTCTGCCTCTTTTATGGCTTTAATGACATGGCATGAAAGGGGCTTTATCATGCAGAAAATGCAATCTGAAAATAAATATGCCCCGCCTATGCGGAGCAAAAAGAAAATCGGTAACACGACCTTTATTGTCAATTCTTTTTTCCCTCAAAAGGGAAATCAGACGATCGCCTCCAAACTGGAGAACCTGATCAAGGCTGATGTTCAGAAAGAAACTGTGACCTAAAATCCTCCTAACAGGCAGACAGAGAAAAGAAAGCGCGGTATAATGAAGGTGGACTTCAATATCGTGTTTGACTGCCAGATAGGAGGTATTTATGCATTATCAGTCAAACACTGCTGCCGCGCTTCAATTCCCTTATGCAGCTATGAGTTCCGAAGAACTTACTGCTTTGTATTGTCGCCTGTCCCGTGACGATGAATTGCAGGGTGACAGCAATAGTATTGTAAACCAGAAAAAAATCCTGGAGAAGTATGCTCTTGAACACGGATATACCAACTTCAAATTCTATGTTGATGATGGTATTTCCGGCACGACCTTTAACCGCCCAGGCTTTCAACAGATGATTGCAGATATTGAGGCAGGCCTTGTCAAGCGCGTTATCATCAAAGATATGTCGCGTTTCGGGCGTGACTACCTGCAAGTCGGCATGTATACGGAGATCATGTTTCCCGAACATGATATTCACTTTATTGCGGTGAATGATGGTGTAGACAGCACCCAGGGCGACAATGAGTTCACGCCCTTCCGCAATATCATCAATGAATGGTACGCCAAAGACACCAGCAAAAAAATCCGTGCCGTTATGAAAGTAAAAGGCAATGCGGGGGAACATTTGACTGTCTTGCCTCCGTATGGATACATGAAATCGCCTGATGATAAAAAGCAATGGGTGAAGGATGAAGAAGCGGCCCAGGTAGTTTATGAAATTGGTCTTTATATCATGGACGGTCTGGGACCCTCGCAGATCGCAAGAAAGCTGACGGAAAGAAAAATCCTCACCCCGGCTGCTTATTACGCAAGCAAAGGTAGGACAACCAATGCCACAAAGAAAGGTTCTCCTTACGCTTGGGATTCTTCTACGATTGCCGACATTATGGACCGCTGGCGTGAATATCTGGGGCACACGGTTAATTTCAAAACCCGCAAAAAATCCTACAAGAGCAAAAAGACCTTGCACAATCCAGAAAGCGAATGGAAGATTTTTGAGAATACCCACGAAGCCATCTGGACGGAGGCGATTGCCGATGCAGCAAGACTCGCAAGGCAGACGCGGCGCCGCCCCACAAAAATGGGGGAAATGGGGATGTTCTCCGGTATGATGTTCTGTGCCGACTGCGGCTCCATCATGTACCAATGCAGGGCAACCAATTTCCGACGCGATCAGGAATACTACTTGTGTTCCGGCTACCGGAAAAGCCGTGATGTATGTGGGCAGACACATTCCATCCGAACTGTTATCCTGGAAGAATTGGTTCTGCAAAATCTGCGTGAGATCGTTTCCTTTGCATCGCAGCGTAAAGACGATTTTGTGCAGATGGTCATGGATGCAGATATGCGCCAACGCAACCGAGGCTTGGCAAAACGGAAGAAAACATTGGCCGATGCTGAAAAGCGGATCGCAGAACTGGACACCATTTTCAAGCGGCTCTATGAAGATACTATTTCGGGAAAACTTTCTGACGAGCGTTTTCAAAAGCTCTCCGCCGACTACGAGAAAGAGCAGCATCAGCTTCAAGAGGTAGCGGCTACCCTCCGTGGTGAAATCGAGGCGGAGGAACAAAAAAACGCCAATGTGGAAAGGTTTCTCTCCGTTGTCGAACGGTATACGGAAATTCCCAAATTGACTCCATGTATCTTGCATGAGTTCGTCGAGAAGATTGTTGTCCATGCAGCCAGCGATCCGAAGGGCAAGAACCGCACCCAGGAAATTGACATCTACTATAAGGGCATTGGAGCCCTGGAAGTATCCAAAGTAACTTCATCAAGGCAAGAATGAGAAAAACGGCATAGCCGAAGCTATACCGTTTCTCTCTTGCCCCACGATGTTTTCTTATCGGGAGGCACCTTTACGTCGTGTCTTTCTTTTTTGGTGGAGGCGGGGGGAGTCGAACCCCCGTCCGAAAACTCTTCCATGGGAACTTCTCCGGGCGCAGACGGTTATTGCGGAGGTCTTGCTCCTCCCGTTCCCCTCTCCCCAGGCAAGCCGTCACGCCTGAGGGTCAGGTAAGCTTCATCATGCATGGCCGGCGCAAAGCTTTGCCGGCGCACGTGCACCACTAAACGACGCCTGATCCCGGCTCGTGGTCCTTCCAGGTCAGACGGCCGCCTTTAATTAGGCAGCGTAAGCGTAATTATCGTTGTTCTTTAATTTATAAAGAATGCCCGTTTTAAGGTGGCCAGGCGCCACCGCCCGCTATTCCCACTTCCGCGTCCCCGTCGAAACCGGTACGCCCCCGCGTCGTCGCAAGCTTCATATCCCTCGCTTCCGCCTGACGGCAAAAGCTCGCTCATTCCGCTGCTCCTCCTTTTCCAAACGAACCCGCTTGCGCTGGGCTTCGTTTGGAGTAACGGGAGAATGAGGTGGGAACTTCTCCTCCCCACAAGAGGGAGGAGAAGATTCCGTTTTAAATTAGACTTTTTCAGGCTCGGGATAGTCCACGCCGAAGGTCTCCACGGTGACCTTCTTCATGCGCTGAGGCTGACGGGGCTTGTCGTTCCAGTCCCGCTTGGTGGACACGATGGCGTCGGCCACCTCCATACCCTCGATAACCTTGCCGAAGGAGGCATACTGGCCATCCAGGTGGGGAGCCTGCTCCACCATGATGAAGAACTGGCTGCCTGCGGAGTCGGGAGCCATGGTCCGGGCCATGGACAGCACGCCCCGGTCGTGGCGCAGCTCGTTGGGGAAGCGGTTCTGGGTGAACTCGCCCTTGATGGAGTAGCCGGGGCCGCCCATGCCGGTGCCGTCGGGACAGCCGCCCTGGATCATAAAGCCGGGGATGACCCGGTGGAAGATCAGGCCGTCATAGTAGCCCTTCTGAATGAGGCTGATAAAGTTGTTGACGGTGTTGGGAGCCACGTCGGGGTACAGCTCGGCCTTCATGGTGCCGCCGTCCTCCATCTCGATGGTAACGATAGGATTCTGTGCCATTGGAAACACTCCTTTTCAGCGGAGAGACGCCTCCGCAAACTCTTTAATACCGGGTATTCCGGGATTTCATGGTGCGGTCCATCTCCCGCTTGGCGTCCCGCCGGGCGGCGGATTCCCGTTTGTCATAAAGCTTCTTGCCCTTGGCCAGGCCGATCTCCAGCTTGACCCGGGGACCTTTGAAGTAGACGCTCAGGGGGATGAGGGAGTAACCGTCCTGCTTGATATGGGCAAACAGGCGCATGATCTCCCGCTTGTGCATCAGCAGCCGGCGCTGGCGAAGAGGATCCTTGTTGAAGATATTCCCCTTCTCATAGGGGCTGATGTGCATCCCGATGACCGACATCTGCCCGTCCTTGATGTGGCAGAAGGAGTCCTTCAGGTTCACATGGCCCTGGCGGATGGACTTGACCTCGGTGCCCGCAAGCTCAATGCCGGCCTCATATTTCTCTTCAATGAAGTAGTCGTGGTAGGCCTTGCTGTTCTTGGCCACCACCTTGACCGACTCTGCCATAGGGCACCTCCTTTCCGGAAAACCATAGATGAATGGTAAATTAGTATACCATGTTTTCTTATAAAAAGCAAGGTGGAGCTGCCCCTTGACAACCGTCCGAAATCAGACTATACTGGTATGGCAATATTAAGTCCGATTTCGGACTATTTGGAGGCTGCCATGTCTGAACTCACCTTCTCCGAGTTTATCCGCCGCTACAACAGTCTATACAAGGCCAACAATGAAATCTACCACCGTCTGGCCCGGCACTTTGGGCTGTCCGACACCGCCTTTTGGATCCTCTACACCCTGCGGGAGCAGGGTGGCTGTGTCAGTCAAAGTCAGCTGTGCGGAGAGCTGTTTCTCAGCAAGCAGACCATTCACTCCGCCCTCAAGCAGCTGGAACAGGGCGGCTTTCTCCAACTGGAGAACGTCCCCAACAACCGGAAAAACAAGCTGGTGCGGGTCACATCTCAGGGAGAGCAGCTTCTCTGCCAAGTGACCGATCCGGTGTTTGCCATGGAGGAGCGGGCTTTTCTGCGCCTCTCCCCTCATCAGCGCCAGGCTCTGCTGGATCTGGATGAGGCTCTGCTGGACGCCCTGCGGCAGGAATCCACCCTGATTCTCGATCCGCCCAAGACACCCTAAGGAGTTTTTATGAAAATCAAATTATCCGACCACTTCACCTACAACCGATTATTGCGCTTCACCCTGCCCTCCGTGGTCATGATGGTGGTGGCCTCCATATACAGCGTGGTGGACGGCCTGTTTGTGTCCAATCTGGTGGGCGACCTGGCCCTGTCCGCCGTCAACATCATTTTCCCGGTCACCATGATCATTGGCGCCTTTGGCTTTATGCTGGGAACCGGCGGCAGCGCCATTGTAGCCCGCACGTTGGGCGAGGGCCGCAAGGAGCTGGCCCAGGAGTACTTCTCCATGCTCATCTACACGGTGCTGGTGGTGGGCGGTATCCTGTCCGTGGTCAGCGTGGTTTTGACCGAGCCCATCGCCCGGCTGGCCGGAGCCAGCGACCTGCTCATTGACGACTGCGTGGCCTACGGCCGGATCATGCTGGCAGGCAGCGTGGTGTTCATGCTCCAGGTCCTCTTTCAGAGCTTCTTTGTGGTGGCCGAGCGGCCTCAGCTGGGGCTGTTTTTCTCGGTAGCCGCAGGCGTGACCAACATGGGACTGGACTATGTGTTCATCGCCCTGATGGATCTGGGCATTGCCGGAGCCGCCCTGGCCACGGTGGCAGGCTACTGTGTGGGCGGCGTAATCCCTCTGATCTACTTTCTCACCGGGGAGCGCTCCGGCCTGCGTTTAGGTAAGACCAAGCTGTACGGCAGGCAGCTGCTTCAGGCCTGCGCCAACGGCTCATCGGAGCTGATGAGCAACATCTCCTCCTCCATCGTCAGCATTCTCTACAATCTCCAGCTGATGCGCCTGATTGGAGAGACGGGCGTGGCCGCCTATTCCGTGATGATGTACGTGGACTTTGTCTTTATCGCCGCCTTCCTGGGCTTCTCCGTGGGCAGCGCCCCCATTGTCAGCTTCCATTACGGGGCGGACAACCGCAGCGAGCTGAAAAGCGTCTTTCGGAAAAGCGCCGTCATCATTGGGGTAACCGCTGTGGTGATGGTCACCGCCTCGGAGCTTCTCAGCCACCCCCTCTCCTCCGCCTTTGTGGGCTACGACCCGGATCTGCTGGAGATGACGGTCCACGGCTTTCGTCTGTTTGCCCTGAACTACCTGTTCTGCGGTGTGAACATCTATGCCTCCGCCTTCTTCACCGCACTATGTAACGGCCTTATTTCCGCCCTCATCTCCTTTGCCCGCACCCTGCTGCTGCGGGGCGGGATGGTCCTGCTGCTGCCTCTCCTCTGGGGCCTGGACGGCATCTGGTGGGCGGTGGTGGCCGCCGAGGGGCTGGCTGTTCTGGTCTCTCTGGCCTTCCTAATCTCCCAGCGCAAGCGCTACCATTACACATAAAAAACAGCGCGTTCCTCTCCGGAACGCGCTGTTTTTAAATCCAATTTGTTATTTATCCGCACAGATATCCCGCACGTAATACTCCACATTCTCTTCCCCCTGGGGAACGATCTGGAAGCGGTCCAGGGCGCGGATCAGTTTGGACAGCTTGGAGAAGCCGTAGTTGCGGGGATCAAAGTCGGGCTGCTTTTTCAGCAGGAGGTTGCCCAGCTTGCCCATATGGGCCAGCCCGTCCTCCTCGCACAGGTCCTCCACCGACTCGGCGATGAGCTCCACGATCTCCTCCGGGGCAGGACTGCTGGAGGTCTGGCACTTCTTGTTCTCCTTCTTGGCCGTCTTTTTGGCCTGGGCCTCCTCCTTCTTTTTGGCGGCCTCAGCGGCCTGCTTGGCAGCGGCACGGATGACCTCGATATACACAAACTTGTCGCAGGCCACGATAAAAGGTTTCGGCGTTTTTTTCTCCCCCATGCCGTACACCTTCATCCCCGCCTCCCGCAGCCGGGTGGCCAGACGGGTGAAGTCGCTGTCGCTGCTCACCAGCACAAAGCCGTCGCAGGTGCCGGAATAGAGGATGTCCATGGCGTCGATGATCATGGCGGAGTCGGTGGAATTTTTGCCGGTGGTGTAGCTGTACTGCTGAATAGGGGTGATGGCGGTCTCCAGCAGAATGGACTTCCAACTGTTCATATTGGGGCTGGTCCAGTCGCCGTAGATGCGCTTGATGGTAGGGGTGCCGTACACCGCCACCTCAGCCATCACGTCCTTCATGGCAGTGCGGGATGCGTTGTCCGCATCGATGAGCACCGCCAGGCGCAGGTCCTTCTCACTTTCCGGCATACTCCGCCTCCTCCCGGTCCCACAGCTTGGGCAGCAGGCGGTAGAAGTCCCCCTGCTCCCGCCACAGGGCCAGCAGGGTTCCGTCGCCCACCGTGATCTTGGCGGGGGCATCCACAAACTCGTTGCTTACCCCCAGAGGGAAGTCGGCGGACATGGTGTGGTCATTAAGCTCATACTTCAAATTCTCCAGCCGAACCCCCTTGGCCACGCCGCTGGAACAGAACACGGACAGGAAGCCCTGCAGCCCCTGGGGGAAGGTCATGGACTCGTTGTGCAGGGCGGTGGCCACAGTACCCTCGCCTGCCAGCACGCCGCGAGCTCCCTGGGTGGTGAGCCAAGCCAGCGATTGGAGGTTGGCCAGGGTGTGCTCCAGCCGTCCGCCCACGCCGCCCAGCAGCACGAACCGGCGGTAGCCCCGCTCCAGGCCTTCCCGCAGGGCGTACACCATGTCGGTGTCGTCCTTCATCACCGGCAGCTGGATCACATTGGGGTGGTTGGGCCGGCGGCCCAGAGAGTCAAAGTCACCCACCACCAGATCAGGGGGCGCGCCGTAGGCCTCCAGGGCCTCATAGCCCTTGTCGGCAGCGATCAGGAAGTCACCGGCGCCCTTTCGGGGGCACAGGGACCAGGACAGGGGCATAGCCCCCACAACATAACACAAACCGGACTTGATTGTCACAGAGAATCCCTTCTTTCATAGGCTGCTTATCATTTTAAACCCCCGCCCGCTCAGGAAAAACGCTGGGCGGCCTGGAGCATTTGTTCCGAGATCTGGGGCCACTGTTCCGCCGAGCCGGGAGGCAGGAAAATAAGCTCCATATCCTCCGGCAGGTGGTAGAAGGCCCGGAAATAGTCTGCCCGTACTTGGGACTGAGGGTTGCGGCCCCAGGAGTAGCTCAAATCCCACCCCTCGGTGGGCAGCATGACACTGGAGTCGCCGTTGGCCACCGCCTGGGCCATCTGGTTCTGGCGGATCCACTCTGCCTGGCCGATCAGACGGTAAGCCCGGACGTGAAAGCCCACACTGAGTGCCAGCGTGACAAGGGCAAGGCCCTGAACCCAGCGCTTGGTCTCCATGCCCTTGGCCAGAGACAGCCCCAGCACCAGCAGCGCCGCCGCCGAGGGAAAGACGCACCGGGCGCCGTAGTCCTTCACCACTGCAAAGGGGGCCAGCATCCCAACTGCCGCCAAGAGCAGCAGCAATCGGGCACTTCCCTTATCTCCCCCATCCCAGACCACAACGGCCAGAAGGAGAATGAGCTGGATCACCGCGCCGGCCACCCGCAAAGGCTGCCAGGGACACTGCCAGCTGTCCAGCTGGCGTATGTGCTCCATCACAACCCAGCACTGGGCACAGTACAGAGCGGACCACAGGCCCAGCAGGACCTGCCAATACCAACGGACGCCCCGCTGGTGAAGCCGCCACAGGCAGCCCGCCGACACCAGCAGGCACACGCCGGGGTAATACTCAAACAGCCCCGGCAGCACCACGGTGAACAGCCGCTCCGCCACGGTGGCGGCCATAGAACCCAGCCCTTGCCCCGGTTCAAACACCAGACTGCGTACCCCCTCTACCGCGGTACCGCTGGCGGCCAGCTGGCCGTACAGGGGATTGCCGAACATGAGCAGCGCGCCCAGCACACAGCCTGCCAACCCCGCCAGGGCAGGCAGCCGCCCTCTCCGTGAGACCAGGGCGTAAGCTCCGGTGATCACTCCCGCTCCGGTCAGAGCCAGGGTCTGGTTTTCCGCAAAGAGCTGACCGACCAGGCACAAAACAAACAGCGCCCCGGCCAGTGGGAGCGGATGCGCGGATTTTTTGGAAAAGGTCTTCTGCCACAGCAGCAGCACCCCCAGCATCACCGCCGCACCCGCCACAAAGTTGGCAAAGGCGGACACCCAGCCAAAGGTCTGCTGCCAGGATACCATGGGCATGGAAAACAGGGCTGCACCCCCGGCCGCGGTCCATACGGCTCGCTCCCCCGCATCTTCTGTGGTC
>OKRX01000392.1_pt1 | contig 34565 bp, 18 predicted proteins | sample 1601241 | NCBI WGS metagenome assembly OKRX01 (sample SAMEA3541500, study PRJEB24748) | human gut metagenome | biome: human gut; feature: human-associated habitat; material: faeces | place: China | collected 2012
CTTCTCTTTTTGGGGAACAAAGAGTTCATCGCTTCGATTCAGCCAGTTCCATCAGGTATTTGCCATATTCGGTCTTGCCAAGCTGTTCACCCAAGCGATACAGCTGGTCTACATCTATCCAGCCCTTGCGCCAGGCAATCTCTTCGATACAGCTCACGCGGAAGCCTTGACGGTTCTGGATGGTGGCGACAAAATTGCTGGCTTCCAGCAGGCTGTCGCAATTGCCGGTGTCGAGCCAGGCAAAGCCACGGCCGAAGAGCTCCACTTTCAGCGTGCCCTCGTCCAGATAGAGACGGTTGAGGTCGGTAATTTCGTATTCGCCGCGAGCAGAGGGCTTCAAGGAGGCGGCTTTCTCTGTCACGGTGGAGTCGTAGAAGTACAGTCCGGGGACGGCATAGTTGCTTTTAGGATTGGCAGGCTTTTCTTCCAGCGAGACGGCTTTGCCGTTGGCATCAAACTCCACTACACCGTAGGCACGGGGGTCCTTGACGTAATAACCAAAGATGCAGGCACCCTTGTCTATGGAAGCGGCACGCTTCAGCATGGCGGAGAAGCCTTGACCGTAGAACATGTTGTCGCCCAGAATAAGGCAGCCCGGTCCGCCGTCCAAGAACTCTGCACCCAGCACAAAGGCTTGTGCCAGTCCGTTGGGATTCTCTTGTATCTTATAGGAAAAGGACATACCGAGTTCTTCGCCGGTTCCCAGCAGCTCGCGGAACATGGGTAAGTCACGTGGAGTAGAGATAATAAGCACTTCGCGAATTCCCGCCAACATCAGTGTAGAGAGCGGGTAGTATATCATCGGCTTGTCGTAGACGGGCATTATCTGCTTGGAGATAGCCTTGGACAACGGATAGAGACGAGTGGCACTGCCACCTGCAAGAATAATTCCTTTCATATTTCAGTTCTTTTTCGGTGATACTTCAAAATGGAGAATAAAATAAGAAGGAGGACGATGCCCCACGGCTCTACTTGCTATTCGGGTACAAAGATAATGGAAAAATTCGATTAAGTAAAGGCTTGGTTTCATCTTTTTACTTCATTGCTTTGCTTACTCCAGTACATTGTTTTGCTTACTTCAGTGCGTAACGGCCGTCACCCCTTGATGAAACGGTCTTTACCTCAGCGTGTAACGACCTTTACCAAATAGTGTAACGGCCTTTACCCAATAGCGTAACAACCTTTACATTAGCATGTAACGGCTTTTACACTATAGCGCAAGCAATCGGTAAATACAATCCATTGAAAATAAACAAACTACATCATCGGTCAGCAAGTTCTATCACCTCCAAATCTTTAAACGTTCCCCCATCAACCGCAAAGCGTACCATCGTACGCACCTTATGGAAACCTTGAATGCCCGCAGCGCCCGGATTGATGTGGAGTACATCCAACGTCTTGTCATACTTCACCTTCAGTATATGCGAGTGCCCGCTGATGAACAGCTTTGGGGGACGCACCAGAATGCTGCCCTTGATGGAAGGGTCGTAGTTGCCGGGATAACCGCCGATATGCTTCATCAGCACCTCCGCCCCATCCACCGTGAAACGGAGAATCTGCGGATAGAGCTGCCGTATCTCCTGCCCGTCAATATTGCCATACACGGCACGGAAGGGACGGAAAGCCGCCAGCTTCTGTGCCACTTCCAGCGAACCGATGTCACCGGCATGCCATATTTCGTCACAGCCCTCAAAATATTGCAGGTACTTTTCATCCCAGTAACCATGCGTATCCGATAATAAACCAACTTTTGTCATCTTTCCTTTGTTTATTAAGACAAAGGTAATTATATTTGGGAAGAATACAATGTGGTAATGTGCTAATATGCCACATTAACACCTTAACACCATGGACAACAGATATTTCAAACGTGACATCAGCTGGCTTTCCTTCAACTACCGCGTACTGCTGGAAGCGGAAGACGAGACATTGCCGCTATACGAACGCATCAACTTTATTTCTATATACTCTTCCAATCTGGAGGAATTCTACAAGATACGCGTAGCCGACCATAAGGCCATAGCCACCGGAGCCTCGCAAAGCGATGAAGAGACTATGCAGTCTGCCGCCGAACTGGTAGATGAAATCAACCAAGAAGTCAATCGCCAACTGGAGGAACGTATCCGCATCTACGAACAGAAGATACTGCCCGCCCTGCGGAAACATCACATCATATTCTATCAAAGCCGCAACGTAGAACCGTTTCACCGCGACTTTGTGCGCAGCTTCTTCCGCGAAGAGATATTCCCCTATCTGGCCCCGGTGCCCGTAAGCAAGGACAAGGTGATTTCATTCCTGCGCGACAACCGTCTCTATCTAGCCGTACGGCTTCATCTGAAAGGAGCTCCCGCCAGTTCTCCAAACCGCATCCAGTATTTCGTGATGAAACTGCCGTACAGCAAAGTGCCGCGCTTCATCCAGCTGCCCAAGGTGGGGAAAGACTATTATCTGATGTTCATTGAAGACATCATCAAGGCCAATCTGGATACCATCTTCCCCGGTTATGAAGTGGACAGCAGTTATTGCATCAAGATTTCACGCGATGCGGATATTCTGATAGACGATGCCGCCAATACCTCCGAAATCATCGAGCAGGTGAAGAAGAAGGTAAAGAAACGCAAGATAGGCGCCGTGTGCCGTTTTGTATACGACCGCGCCATGCCCCAGGACTTCCTCGACTTTCTGGTAGATGCCTACCGCATAGACCGCCGGGAGCTGGTGCCGGGAGACAAGCACCTCAACATGGAGGATTTGCGGCATCTGCCTAATCCCAACCAAAGCGTACGTCCCATCAAGAAACCCCAGCCCATGAAGCTGACCTGCCTGGACGAACGCGAATCCATCTTCCGCTATGTGGAGAAGAAGGACCTGCTGCTGCATTATCCCTACCACTCCTTCGACCACTTCATCCATTTTCTATATGAAGCCGTCCACGAACCCACCGTGCGTGAAATCATGGTGACCCAGTATCGCGTGGCAGAGAACTCCACCGTCATCAACACCCTAATAGCCGCCGCACAGAACGGAAAGAAAGTCACCGTCTTTGTGGAACTGAAAGCCCGCTTCGACGAAGAAAACAACCTCGCCACCGCCGAGATGATGAAAGCCGCCGGCATCAACATCATTTTCAGCATACCAGGACTAAAGGTACATGCCAAAGTAGCCCTCGTGCTACGCCGCGACAAGGAAGGGCGCAAACTGACAAGCTACGCCTACATCAGCACCGGCAACTTCAACGAAAAGACCGCCACCCTCTATGCGGACAGCGGACTATTCACCTGCAACCCGGTGATTGTAAACGACCTGCACAACTTGTTCCGTACTCTGCAGGGAAAGGAAAATCCAGTGTTCCACCGCCTGCTTGTGGCCCGCTTCAACCTGATTCCTGAACTGAACCGCCTCATCAATCACGAAATAGAACTGACCCGGCAAGGCAAGCAAGGACGGATTATCCTAAAAATGAATGCCCTGCAAGACCCCGCCATGATAGACCGCCTCTACGAAGCCTCGCAAGCCGGTGTAGAGATAGACCTCATTGTCCGCGGCATCTGCTGCCTCATCCCCGGGCAGGAGTACAGCCACAACATCCGCGTGACACGCATCGTGGATACCTTTCTGGAACATGCCCGTGTGTGGTACTTCGGCAACGGCGGCGCACCCAAGCTCTTCCTCGGCTCGCCGGACTGGATGCGGCGTAACTTGTACCGCCGTATCGAAGCCGTCACCCCCATTCTGGACCCGGACTTGAAGCAAGAGCTCATCGATATGCTATCCATACAACTGTCGGACAAACGGAAAGCCTGCTTTGTGGACGACCGGTTGCGAAACCGCTGGAAGTCGTCGCGACCGCAAAAGGAGAAGGTACGGTCGCAATATAGCTTTTACGAATACTTGAGAGAGAAAATATAAACAACTCTGCCCCAATATACCTCCGGCTCAACTGTCTTTTATAGGACACAGACGTACGGCAGTTCCTCCACTACGTGCTTGCCGAATGGTGAGGGTATCACTATAAGTCACTTCGCGCTCTTCTATAAGTATAGCAGCAGGACATGTCTCATAATCGGCCTCAGGAGCATCACGATAAATAGTAGCCAGATATCTTTTATCTGTATCGAGAAAAGACAGACTGATATTAGCCGTTCGTTCCTCATCTCCCGTGATACTGCCTATATACCAGTATCCCTCTCCTTTATCACAACGGGCAATAGTAACATAACTGCCAATGCATGCTTCCGGCACCACTGTTCTGCTCCAATCTGTAGGACAAGATACTATAAAATTAAAAGGTTCCGGATTAGCCTCGTAATTCTCTATTTCATCCGAAGCCATTTGTAACGGTGAATAGAGCACCACAAACAGCGCCAATTGTTTGGCCAGTGTGGTATGTACACGTGTCTGTGGCATTACATCGTTAACAAACCGAAACGTCACCGGTGTAAAGTCCATCGGGCCTGCCAACCCACGAGTGAAAGGCAATATTACGGTATGAGAGGGAGGATTTCCACCATCTACATCCCAAGCGTCCCATTCTTGTCCACGTACTCCCTCTTGTGTCATCAGATTAGGAAAAGTACGCTGCAAACCTGTAGGAATCACCGGTTCATGATTATCAATACAGATACGGTGACGGGCAGCAGCCTCTATTACCTTGCGATAATGAAGTACACCAAACTGACTGCTATGATATTCTTTCCCATCAAGCAAATCGCCCACATAACCCGTTTTTACTTGATGCACACCATATTTCTCATAGAACTTGAAACCATCTTCCATCTGATTTTCATAATTGGAAACATTACCGCCAGTTTCATGATGTCCTATCAAAGCTACTCCTTTGCTACGCCCATAATCAGTAATACGTTGTATATCAAAATCGGTATAAGGTTTTGTGAAACTAAACTTCCAAGTAGCCCAGTCTTCATTCCACCCTTCCACCAGTACACCTCCCAGGTTATTGGCAGCAGCAAAATCGATGTGACGCATTGTATTCTCTGTTGTGGCCCCATGATGGGGACCGGCATGCCAGGTGTTATGCTTCATGTGATAAGTCCACCAAATTCCAATATAGCGCATAGGTTGTATCCAGGAAGTATCGGTTATACGACAAGGTTCATTAAGATTTAACATGAGACGGGAAAGAAGCAAATCACCGGCAGATTCAGCCACTATCATTGTACGCCAAGGAGATACACGGGTATCGGTAACACGTACTTTCTCACCTGTACTCCAAGGTGTAAGAGCCGCACGTAATGTAACCGTTTTATTATCTTCAACTTGTTCAACCGGCTTCAAGTTCATGGCAGCATAATCTGTAAGATTTGCTTCATGAATAGCCAAATAAAGGCTATCTGTTGTCTCAATCGTCACCGGAGTGCTTACCCATCCCATCTTACTAAGAGTTTTTTTCTCAAATAAGGCCTCGTAAAAACGAACTCCTTTCACTGGAATACTCCAAGCATCATAATCTGCAGGAAAAACGAATTCAGTCACTTCGTCATCAATAAGAAACTCTTGTAGCTGTTGCTGGCGCGGGAACTCATACCGGAATCCCATCCCATCATCAAAAAGACGAAAAATAATATTCAGTTCCCGCTCCAACGATGTTTCTTCCTTGAGGCATACCCTCAATTCATTATAATGATTTACAATTTCAGCCTCTTCCCCCCATACTGGTTGCCACACATCATTATGCGAATCATGCTTAACCTCTTTTAGAACGAAACCAGTCAAAAGATCTGGCGCATCCTTCAAAACCAATCCCAGACGTGAAGGAAGTAAAATATTCTTCCCCGCATGTCTTAAACAATATCGGGGAGCACCTTCTTCATCAAGTGTAAACTCTAAAGAAAGTTTTCCATTTGGAGAGGTCAACTTGATATGTTCCTGCTGGCATGAAATCATCCATAGGCCTAAACATAAAGCAAGTATAATCTGTAGCGTTTTTTTTAGTTTCATAGTCATTACCGAATTTAATTTTATATATCCAATTCTTATTTTATAAGTCTACTGACAAACAGTCCCTTTCCTTCCTCAGCCGGAATAACACAGAAGTTTACGAAACCACAGACAGACTCCGGTTCAAGCAACGTGGCAACCAAATTTCCTAAAGGTTGTGCCAAAGGTACCAACCAACTACCTATTGGAAGTTCTACATTATCTTCATAGACATCCGTTTCTACATTTACCGGATGAATCCCCTCCCATTCCTTCTCTGCACGATACAGAAGGGTTACTTTGTAACGCTCAACTTTTGCTTTTTGTACACGGGTAACTTGCTCAATGTGTACACCCAACGCTCGAAGCTTACATACTGCTTCTGTACAGGGAGCATCGAGCAGATAAGCCTTAGGGCGAGTACGCATCAATTGAGGTGTTGCCTGCATGGCATCAAGGGTTGGCAGTTCAGTCTTAAACAGTTCATTGGCCTTATAATCGATAAAAGAGACTACATGACGTACAGTATCCGAAGTGAAAGTAACATATATCGGTTCAGTAGCTTTCAAGGTGCGCTTCCTGGCTTGTTCTATCTTACGTTTAATTGAAGCACGATGTTGCGCAGCAGTAACCAACGTTTGCCGTGCCACCAAGAAACCGCACTCACTACGACGTGCAAAACACTCCGGTCCCAATCCAATACCTCTTATTTCGACAAAAAGCGATACAGCCCCCGTCAATGCTTGAAAAGTAGAACTGGACTGCGGACTTTTGGCACCTTTTACAAGAACAAGGGAACCATCTGCCACACGAGGAGTAAAGTAGAAACCGGAAGCATAACCGGCACTATTTAAAACGACCTCTGCCTCACGACGAAAAAGTTCTTCAGACAGCGTACGTAAAGCTAAAGGCGCATTAAGATGTCCTGTAGGTAAAAAAAGTACATCAGCAGCATTTGCTGTCGGCACTCCACGTAATAAGTTAAACTCACGACGTAAAGGTGTATATTCATGAATATCAAGAGCTACGTCCGGATTCCATTGCTGATAGGACTGCTTCAACAGCAAAGTGACAGTATCCTCTAATTTGCTCTGATCGCGATTCAAATCGTAACCATCGGCTGAACGACGTTGCTGAATGGCATAACCATCAACATTGGCTATAGGAACCAAAGCCACAGCTATATGATTCAGCAATTCACGTCCTTCTTTTTCACAAAGTAAGTAACGGACAAGCATGCATACAGCCTCAGCACCTGCCGGCTCGTTACCATGCAGTGCCGCTTGAATCCATACCCTTACCTTCTTCTTGTCGGGAGTACCCAAATAAAGTACCGGAATGGTACGTCCTTGTTTGGTAACACCAATATTCTCCATATATGCCAAACCCGGAGAACGTACAACCAATTGTTGTAAATAGTCCTTTATCTCATCAACCGATGCCAATCCGCTACCGTAAGGTTTACTTAGAGTAGGTGTCTCACGGTCAAATTTGGGGTCAGGATAGAAACTTGCAGTTACTCCGGCAGGTTGCTTCGACTGATTTCTATTCCATAACACAAGATTAGCTAATACCACTTCTTGTGCTATCCTCTGTAAATAAAGAGCCGTTTCAGACGGTAGACCTGCATAATAATCGCTGCTAAAAGGCTCACCAAAAAAAATTGCATAAAAGACACAAGCCGCCAGATAACTGCCTGCAGGACTAGGGTGGCTGCCATCAGAATTATACAACTGCAAACTTGGACACTCTCTACGTACACGTCTCCATGCCTCACCCACAGGAGCACAATAAGCATCAAGGACATCAGCCATTTCCAAATAGTTTTCCGTAAGTTGCTGCTGCATTCCTTCATAAGTATCATTATTACGCCCCCATGTCATATAACAGACACTTTTTCCTTTTGGGGCATAAAGACGGCGTAAACTATCTAACTGCGCCGCAGGATGGAATACATTCTTCTTTACCCATTCCTTTTCACGAGTAGGTGCCTTGCTCTGTTCCTGCATCACCATATAATCCCATCCTCCTTCACGAATCGCCTCTAATGTTTGCGTATTGGCTGCATGCTGTCTCAAGTACCAACCAGGGTTAGCAACCTGGCGCACTGATATTTTTTTTCCACATGAGGATGCTAACGATTGGACTTGCCATGGCAAACGATTAAAAAAAGTATAGCTGTTACCTATAAAAAGTACCCGTAAAGAATCTGTCGTCAATAATGGCACAGCTTGTTTCCCCATAGGGACAGCCTCATGCCCGATGCCGCACTCTTCTATCTTGCGCCAATGGCATTCCCAACCACGGGATGCAGCCAACTGGTGAATATAAAGCCAGAAACTACGCCCACGCTCCATACGGTTTCGTCCTTGTCGTTCAGCTTCAGGAGTCTTGCGTAGAAAAGACTCACGTATCGTATCTCCCAAAGCCAGCTGTAGTATGATAGGTTTTGACAAGTATTTTTTTATCTGTTCAGATGAAATATAGGGGATACCAGCCGTACCATAAGGATATGTCTGGGCCAAATCAGGAAAAGTATACCAACCGGGAGAACTTATAATAGCTTTTTCCACATAAGGACTATCGTGAAAAAGCATGAAACGCTGTACGAATTGCCCACCAGCAGAATGACCATAAATCATATATCCTTTGCGCATGCTTCCCGTAAATTGACGCACATATTCAAATAGTTTATCAACCAACACTGGTGTAATTTTTTCGGGAGCATTAGCTACTGTATGGGCAGCATTCATCACCCCCACCTCCTGATAGTCTGCCAAAGGATAAGATTTCAAATCAAAGTGAGGTATAAAAAGCATAAAACCCTTTCTCTCCGCTTCTTCTTTCCAACCGTCCAAAAGATAACGATAGCCGCGGTCTCCTCCTTCAAAGACAAATACAATAGGCATTTGTTTAATATCCCCCTGGGAAGGTATATAATAATGTACATCTACCGGGCGATCGGCAAAAGGAGGGTATTGACTATAAGTGAAGAAATGTTCACCTCTTGGCCTTTCCAAAGTCTGTTTCGCTATTGCAGATAAACAAATACAGAGGAATCCAATATAAAATATAATCAGCTTCTTCATAATTCGTACCTTCCCTTCTTTACTATTGTACCATCTTGCATTACAAATTTACCACGGGCAATGACATCTGTAAGCTGCAAATCTTCCGCCAAAAAACACAAGTCTGCATCTGCTCCTTGTGCCACAATACCTTTAGCTCGTAATTTCAGATTACGAGCCGGATTGGATGTTATCAATGTAATCGCCTGTTCCAATGGTACCCCCTCCTCATTGACTAATGCAACTACCTCCTTGAAATTTAAATTCAAAGGAGCAGGACGATAAGTTATTTCTCCAGTTTCAGGATTCACTCTGCGTACGCCACCATGGCCATCACTAGAAAAAGTAATGCGATCAAGGGGGACACCAGCTCGCAATGCACGTATCACACAACGATGGGGAGTATCAAACTTTGAGCCACCAGTCGAAAAATCAATCATTCCACCTAATTTACCAAATTCTACAGCCTGCATAAAAAGAGCTTCAGTACGTATCAGATGAGTAGGAGACAGATAAGATATCAGTGTAGGATAGTGACGAGCAATATTGAGTAAGGGCTCAATACCTTCCGGAAGTGCTCCCAAATGAATGTGGAGAATTCCTCCTTTACCAGATGTAAATCCCCCTAAACGTACCTGATGTATAATACGTAATATCTCTTGCTCTGTCGGAAACGGACTACGGTCATCACTCATCGCCAGCTTACAGCCAATAACTTTATCTATGAAGATAAGATCGTCAGCCACACTATTCATCAATGTTTTGGTAGGCAATCCGTAATAACTTGTCAGCATATAAGCCGACAATCCGTCATCGTCAATAGCTTTGGCCTTGGCATAAAGCGTAGTAAGTTCTTTGGCAAATCCATCAGTACCAAGCATACCCAATACAGTAGTAGTACCACATGCCACCAGTTCGCTCATAGTCACCTCGGGGACTAATGAGGCATAACCTTGTTGCCCTCCTCCACCAGTAATATGTACATGCTGATCTATAAATCCCGGAGTAACAATTTTACCTTGCACGTCAATAGTATGGCAAAATGATTCATTCAGTTCAATTGTCTTTGAAATATGCGCAATCTTTTCTCCGCATAGCAAAATGTCTGTTTTACCAAGATAGGCAGGAGCATATAAATTTGCATTCTTTATCAATGTAAACATAGCTGTCGATTAATTTTAGAAAGTGATAAGATGATAAAGTATCAAGAAAACAATTCCTCCTATTAAAGGAAATGTATTACGCCTTGCCAACTCCACTGATGACACACCGGCTACCCCGGCAATGGCAACAATGACTCCGGCAATAGGAGATGCGGCACGTCCCATGCTTGCCGCCAACTGCAAAGGAAGTATCAATGAAAAAACCGGCAAACCAAGCTGAGTGGCTATACCCGGCAATAAAGGACCAAATGAAAAAAAGGCTGCATTGCCACTTCCCATCAGCATGGCAGCTCCAAAAATAATGAGAGTAAAGATTGCGGCAATAGCTAATCCCGAAAGTCCGATATGAGAGGAATAACCCACCAATGAATCAATAAATCCCAAACCAATCAGTCCTTTAGAGAAAACTTCTGAAGCTACAATCAATGTTACAACTGAAGTAAACACATTTCCCATGCCTTTCCAAAAACTTGCAAAAACGTTAAAAGTAGTACGCACACTACGAGTATGAAACAACACAAATACCAATGATAAGAACAGAGAAAAAAGCATAGCAGTAGTGGTACCCAATGTTACAGTAGGCTGAAACAGTCCCACAAAAGGTGAAAAGAAAATGAGAAGAGCCAAAGGTAATACCGGGAGTAGCGCAAAAGCCAATGGAACATCCGGTTTTTCTACTAATGAGGTTGCAGTCACATTTGACACCTGCAATATGCCATCCTGCTGTTTCTTTGCATCTTTTTTATCAAAATAACGGTTATTGAAATAGAAGAGTACCATTACAACCAAGGAAGTAGGAATTACTAAAGGAAGTTGATGAGTGATGAAATATTCCACATTGGATTGTCCTATCAATTCGGCAGCCATAGCAGTATTTGCCGACCCCGGTCCCTGATCAAATAGAGTAGCAGCGGCAATGACTGACAATGCTGTAAGTTGGCTTACTCCCAAACTAATTAAAACAGGATAAACCGAAGCCACAAGCAACAATCCTAATCCGGCAGCTGAAGGAGTAGTAATAAAAAGTAATTGTCCAATAGGAATAACTATAGTAGCCGCCAAATAAGGATAACGTCGAAAAAGACCTAATGGCTTCATGGAAATATAGACCAATGCATTAGTAGCCTTTATGTTATTCATGAAAGCTACATAACCGCCAATTGTCATTATCATAAACCCTGCACGCGCCAAATTAGAAAGAAAAACTTCCTCTATCATCCTTACCAAATCAAACACCACCATTCCCGTAGCTTCACTAGGTACTACCGAATGCACTTGCATGAAAAAAGCAGCTGTAAGCATTAATAAACCGGAAAGCATCAAAAGACCTTGAGGATTGAGCTTACGATAAAGACCTACCGCTGTAATCCCTACCATAAGAAGACTAAAAATGAAAGCCAATTCGGACATGATGTATCAAGATATTAAGTTTTTGTTTTCTTTTGAATATATGAATCTAAATCAGATATAAACACCGATATATACAAAGCCGTTTTATATGCGGTATTTATATCTGACTATTATCTATCAATACCCCGGATTATTTTCCAAAGGATTACCAGTATTGGCATCAATGAATGATTGCGGCAGCGGGAAAAGGACAGGAGTTTCATATTCATCCATACCACGTCCTGCAATACCAGCTATCTCATTGAGTTCACGCATGCGACGTTTGAAATAGTTATTGGTATCACGTTCGTCACCACCATTTTCTTGGCAAACACGTACCAATGTATGACGACGTTCTTCCTCCGTAAGCAGTTCACGGCTGCGTTCATCAAGAATGAAATCCATACCACCGATTCTAAGATCATCTTCAGTAATACTTACAGCATTGGAACGATTACGTACTTTATTTATCCATTTAATGGCCTCACCTACTTGATTACTCTTGTAAAGAGCCTCTGCATAAAGTAAATATGTATCTGCCAAACGTAAATAAACAATGTCCGCATAGTGTCCATCATTAGCTGCATTAGCCAAAATAGGTGGAGTATAATCCCATTTACGAGTAGTAGGCCAATCATATTTTTTAATGGAAGTAGAAGTTAGCATGGCTGCATTAACCGTAGTATCAATAAGTGCAGTACCACCTAAATCAAATACCTTGGTTACATTGCCGGCAGCATCTACATCATTAATACTCCATACGATAGCATTGGCAGATACACGGTCATCTTGTTCTCCCATTCCTTTATAATTGTACAAACGAAGTGCTCCTCTGGAAGGAACTACACGTCCGGCTCCCTTACCACCATTAGCTTGCCAAAAGACTTGTGCAAATGAACCTTCACCACCGTTATTGATATAGTCCGGATTATGCTGGTTTGTCTTTTTACAATCGCCATCATTAGCATAATAGTTCTTATAAGTTGTAGTCATATAGACATTTGCAGTACCATAGGCACTATTCTCCTCTTCTGTGTTAATGAAAGCCAGTAGCACCTCCGTATTTCCATCAGCATACATAGGAGTATAAAATACGTCAATAAAAGGACATCCATCATTGGAAGCATTACTACCAAAGCGTTGATTTATAAGGGAATATTCTCCACTTTCCACTAATGGTTTCAGTACTGAAACTGCTTTTTCAGCATTACCTTCTGCCAAATAAAGTTCACCCAAATAGTGACGTGCTACAGCACCAGAGACTTTACTATTATTAGAAGTACGCAAAGGAAGGTTATCGACTGCAAACTGGAAATCTTCTGCCATCACTTCGCGAATACTACTCAAGGAAGCACGGTCCCAATCATCACGATAATTCAATCCTGTAATTTCTTGTGTTGAAAGGGGCACTGCACCAAATGAATAGGTAAGGTGACGGTAAGCCCAAGCACGGAAGAAGCGAGCTTCGGCCAACACCTCATTTTTACGATTTTCAGCATCAGCACCACTTCCCCAGTTAATGCCATCATTGTCAGCTCTTGAGATAACCATATTGGCAGTGTTGATGATACGATATCCCCACTGGAAAATATTATTCCAAATAGCAAGATCAGTGTAAGTTATCTCTTTGGGATTGTAGAGGAACTTCATTTCCGCATGACTATTATTGGCCCATGAATTATCTACCCCTCCACCCCAGGCAGAATGCAGACAGAGCGCAATACTTCCTCCCATTGCATCAGCACGGCGATACTCTGCACGCATAAGACCATAAAGAGGCGTTATCATCGATTTAAATCCATTGTAATCTACAAGTAAATTTTCAGGATAAAGTGCATCACGAGGATCTTCCTTAAGAAACTTATCCTCATTACAGCCGCCCATAGTGAGCAATAATACTGTAAACACTAAGACATTGAAATATGTTATTTTTTTCATATGTGCAATTTCATTTTAGCTTTTTATGATATATTACTCTCATCAAATATCTAACTTTAGTCCAAAAGTGAACGAACGTACTGGAGGAGCAGCCAATTGATCATTGAGAAATTCCGGATCCATACCTGTCCAGCCAGTTATTGTAGCCAAATTCTTAATGTTCATGTAAAGATTGAGCCGTTTGATGAAAGTACGACGCAACCATTGTTGTGGGAAATTATAACCCAATGTAACGTCGGAAATACGTAAGAAATCTGTCTTTTCATAGAAACTGGCTCCCTCTGGATTCACATCACTATTCAAACTATTTTTCGGATAGCTATTCGTAGGATTCTCTGGAGTCCAAAAATCCACCAAAAAACGGTTCTGGCGATATGAATTATGGCTTGTATCATACAAGGCATTCAGATGGGTTTGTCCTAACTGAGCCGTTAAGAACACACTCAGAGTGAAGTTTTTGTACTCAAAAGTGTTCATCAAACTCATATTTACTTTAGGAATAGCCGACCCTATAATAGTCTTATCAGCCGTTGTAATATCGTTACCATCTACATCAAGGTATTTCACATATCCAGGATACGAATTACGATAGTTAGGATCTTGCTGCCCTGTCGGGTTAGACGGATCAGCAATCTGCCATACACCGATAATTTTATAATCATAGTTCACATTGATAGGTTCACCAATAAACCACTTGGAAGCCACATCATCAACCGGCTTTCCATTAGCATCATACAAACCAACATCTACAATCTCCGAACGATAGTGTGAGAGGTTGAAAGAGGTGCTCCAGCGAAAACTCTTATGTGTAATGTTATTAGAAGTTATCTGGAATTCAAAACCACGATTACGGGTCTGTCCACGATTCTCAGTAATAGAGCCAGTACCATTAATGGTAGGAATAGAACGGGAAAGCAGCAAATCTTTGGTTTTAGACCAATAAATATCAAATGAACTCTGAATACGTCCATTCCAAAGTGCAATATCAAAGCCAGTATTAATAGATGTAGTAGTTTCCCAACCTAAACCGGGCGAAGCTAACTTCGACGGATAGAAACCAAACTGTGCAGTATGATCATCATTCAGATAATTGTAAGTTGAAAGATTAGGTAGTGTACTATAAGCACTGATAGCCTCATTGCCATTTTTACCCCATGACAAGCGATATTTCAGATTGCTAATGGTTTCACTTATAGGCTTGTCTTTAAAAAAAGATTCATTGGAAATATTCCATCCAATAGCGGCTGAAGGAAAAACGCCGAATTTAGAACTTTCACCAAAAGCGGAGTAACCATCACGACGAGCAGTAAGAGTTAACAAGTAACGATCATCATAAGTATAATTCAAACGCCCCATTTGTGAAATATGATTTTCTTTATAATAATTGGAATTACCAGACATTGTGGCAGCTTTAGAAATCTGGTAATAATACATCACATCATTGGGAAAATTCTTACCTTCCATTGTATTCTGTTCATATTCCTTGCTTTGAGCAGAATATAATCCTGTGAAAAATATACGATGTTTGCCAAATTCACGTTGATAAGAAATAATATTCTCCAAAATCCATTCTTCTGAATGCCAGTCATCAGTATTCAATACGCCATTAGCACTAGCTCCTTCGTAGGTATCCAAACCTTGATAATTCTTATAGGAGCTGTTTTGGTAAGTGAAGCCTGTATTCAATTTATAGCTCAGCCCTTTAATAAAGGGAAACTTTACCTCAAGCACATTATTAGTGATAACCTTTGCACGGATATCTTTTGTCTTATTATTAAGAGATCCCAACGGATTAATGCTGAAAGCTGAAGAGGAGTCCTCAGTAGCAGAAAGTGTAAGTGAACCATCCTCGTTATAAGCACGTCCCAACGGAACTTGTTTTATAGCCCGCCAAAAAGAAGCACTGCTACCACTACGATCGTAGCGACCTAACTGTGTAGTAGTAGAAAATTTCAACCAACTATTAAACTCCTGATCAAGATTGAAACGTATATTATAACGCTTGAACTCATTGCCTACCGCAGTTCCTTTCACATCCGTATAGTTCAATGAAATGAAATAGCTGGTTTTGTTAGCTCCACCACGGAAAGAAAGGTTATGCTGTTGTTTTATACCGGTCTGTGTTGCCAACTTCATCCAATCAGTACTCTGACCGGCAGCATACATAGCTAATTCAGTAGGAGTAAAGTTATCTAACCAAGGTTCAGGATTCTCTTCTGTAGGAGGAGTAGTATTGGTAGCCTTGAAAGCTTCAGATTTATACTTATAGAATTCTTTGCCATTCATCATACGAGGTAAATTGATAGGCTGGTCAATAGTAACATAAGTATCGTATGATACCGTCAATCTGTCTTTCTTACCGCGCTTAGAAGTAATAAGGATTACACCGTTAGAACCGCGAGCACCATAAATGGCTGCTGAAGAGGCATCCTTCAATACTTCTATACTCTCTACATCATTGGGATTGATTTCCGACCATGGACCATCAAAAGGTATTCCATCAAGAATAACAAGAGGTTTATTATCGGCCGTAATGGAGTTGTTACCACGAATACGTGTAGTAGTGGACGAACCTTCAGCATTACTACCCGTCACACTAATATTCAATCCTGGAACTGCTCCTTGCAAAGATTGAATCAAATTAGCTTGTGGGCGACTTTCAAGTACATCCGAGTTAACTGAAGCAACCGAACCTGTAAGATCACTTTTGCGCTGTACACCATAACCTACTACTACCACCTCATCCAGTGCCTGGTTATCTTCTTTCAGTACAATCTTTAACGATGATGCGTCTTTCACCTGCAATGTCTTGGATATATACCCAATGAAACTTATCTCCATTACCGCCCCCTTAGTCACTGAAGCGAGTTTAAAGTTTCCTTCTACATCGGTAATGGTGCCCGTACCCGTACCTTGTATCACTACATTGGCACCGATTATCGGTTCTCCTTGTTCATCTGTCACATTTCCGTTAATATTCCATGTCTGTGCATGAAGTGAGCTTGAAAGTGACAGCATCCACATAAGACAGACAAGCAGAATACCACTTGCGTCTCTCGATTTTTGTCTGGTTTTCATAAATTACATTTTTAAGTTAATAGGAACTTGTGTGTAAAAAATCTCGAGAGCAAAATTAGACAATGTAACAACCGATTATATTCACTGGTAGAGGATTTGGTAAATTCACAAAGTTATATATTGCTGATTATCTTTCAATTACAGACAGACTCAATAGATTTTCAGTAGTGATTTAAATTAAATCGGTAATCAAAAACATGTATATAGATAATTGCCATTCGATAGTATTAAGCTATTGAATGGCAATTATCTATATACATGTGGGTAAAAAATGAGAGAAACGCTCAGTCTTCAAATTACTTTTTACAAACCTCTTTCACAGCTCGAAGAAATTCCTCCTTACTGAGCGAAGATTTATTTAAAGTTATAGAACGATTATTATATACGGTTTGCAGTGAACAGTGCAAAAATTCTGCAATCTTCTCACTATCCGTTACCCCCATTCGTATCAAAGCATGAATACGAAGTTCTGTATTAAGCCGCCCAGACTTCACTTCAATATGTTCTTCGGGACGTAGCAAACTATTGAAGTGCTCTACAAAATCAGGGTATAAATGTAGAATAATGGAATCAAATTTCTCATAAAAATCCTTCATTTCATCGCTCATGGTAGAAGTAGAACTAATCATCTTCTTTAAATCTTCAAGTTGCCCAGCCTTTAATTTACGGTTTAACTTTTTACGATACTCCTCCATACGGCAAATATAGGATGAACAAAGTTTGAATACCTGACCAATATACTCCTCCTTAATATAATTTGTGTCACGTAGAACCAAATTGAGCTTTTGCAGTTCACTATTAAGACTCTTCAATCTACCATTGGCCACATGTAGCTCAACCAAAGCTTTCCTACGTCTTCTTGTTTGCCTTCTCAAAAAGAAAAGAGCTATCAGCAATACAATAGTGAGAAAACTAATAAATAAAAGGAATAGCTTTAGCTGCTTCTGTTGCATATGATCACGTTCAATGTAGCTTTGATGTATCCTTCTCTGCAACTTCTGCTGATGAAGCAGTCGTACACGGCTCTTAAAAGTTATACCGATATCAGAACAATAAGTACTATAACGATAGGCTCGGTCCAACTGACCTTGTTCATATAAATAGGAAGCCAATGCATATAACGAACCAATATCACGATTCACAGCATATACATCAGCAATACCTGAGAGAATCATATTTTCCAGCCACTTGGTATGGTTGTGCTCTTTTTCATAAAGTAGAGCCAAGTTATAAGCTAAAATAGAATAATTACGACTATTAGGTAGAAGACGTTGTTTTTCCTTTTCCAACTCATCCCTAATGGCAATACGTTGTGCACCGGGAACATCTTGATATTTCCACACACGGCTATAAAGGTAGCGTGGTTCGTCAGGAGTGGCCGTCTGCAATACTGAATCTGAATATAACGCATAAAGTTGACCATAATGCTCATGTAATGCATCATCACCTAATGAATAGAGTTGCAACCGCGAGCAGAGAGTACGCATCTGACCATAATAACGCGAACGTAAGTAGCGAGGCATACTGGAAGAACAGAGTGAATGCATTACTTCAGAGGCTTGACTAAGCAAGCCATTAGCCGTATAAACAAAACCAATACCTAATAAAGATTCAATCTCACGATTCTTATCATGATATTGTCGTGCTAAATCAAGGCTTTGTGTAGTATACTTCATAGCCGAATCTGCATCATACACACGATATTCTTGATAAATAGCCTGTTAAGTTCATACTGTTTCTCAAATGCCTTAGATTGTCTTAGTGAATGCTTCAACGCCTCTATTCGCTCCTCTTTCTGCAAAATAAGTTTATCAGAATTATCTATCAGACTATCTAATTGAGTAAACAATGCCTCATTTGCCTTAGCAGCACTATCTGAGATATGCTGCTTGCATCCAGCACAAAAAAACAAATATAGTAAGAAGAATAGGTTTAAACAAAAATGGTTTTTCATATTTCTATATTCGTTGGTAGAATTCATTTATTTAATAAATGAATTAAAAAAGTTACATACATCTTTGATTTTTAATATCAAAGTTCTAATTACAATCAATTCTACACACAACTTGTATGCAATATTCGCAAGAATTCTCGACATCTGCAAACAATTAACTAGTAATTTGGCTGCTTAACATAGAAATAACCAAATACGAAACACAAAAGCATCCACTCTTCTATTATACTTATATTGTTACTCTTAAATGCTTAACATTAATGATTATTAGGAGAATAAGAGCAATCGCTCTTAACACAATACCATTCTATTCCAAAACATTTGTAACATTTCTGTAACATGTATGACATTTCCCTGCAACACCAAACTCTTTCCTTTGCAGCCGGAAATAAAATACATGTCTATGGAAACAATTTATCTGGGTATCGTCATCTTTCTGTTCGTACTTGCGATTTTCGACCTCGTGGTAGGTGTCAGTAATGATGCGGTCAATTTTCTTCAGTCGGCTGTCGGAGCAAAGGCAGCATCTTTCAAAACCATACTGTTCATTGCAGGCATTGGCGTCTTCATCGGTGCGGCACTCAGCAATGGCATGATGGACATTGCACGACACGGCATCTATCAACCGGAGCACTTCTACTTTGCCGAAATCATGTGCATTCTGCTTGCCGTCATGTTGACGGACGTCGTGCTATTAGATGTCTTCAACACTATGGGAATGCCTACCTCCACCACTGTATCCATGGTGTTCGAGCTGCTGGGAGGTACGTTCGCACTGGCGCTCATCAAGGTCTATAACAGCGATACATTGGGACTGGGCGACCTCATCAATACAGACAAGGCGCTGTCTGTCATCATGGCCATTTTTGTATCCGTAGCCATTGCCTTCTTCTTCGGTATGCTGGTACAGTGGCTGGCACGTATCGTGTTCACCTTCAACTACAAGAAGAACATGAAATACAGCATCGCGCTGTTCGGTGGTATAGCTGCCACCAGCATCATCTACTTCATGCTGATAAAGGGGCTGAAAGACAGTTCATTCATGACTCCTGAAAATAAGCAATGGATACACGACAATACCGCATTGCTGATAACCGGTTTCTTTGTATTCTTCACCATACTGATGCAGATACTGCATTGGTGCAAGATAAACGTCTTCAAAGTAGTGGTTCTGATGGGTACTTTCGCCCTCGCCCTCGCCTTTGCCGGCAATGACTTGGTGAACTTTATCGGTGTTCCCCTCGCAGGATATTCCTCATTTATTGACTATACAGCCAATGGTACGGCCGCCGGCCCCGACGGATTCCTGATGTCCTCACTCCTCGGTGCAGCCAAAACCCCGTGGTATTTCCTTATCGGTGCAGGCGCTATCATGGTCTATGCACTCTGCACATCCAAGAAAGCCCACAACGTCATCAAAACTTCCGTGGACCTTGCCCGTCAGGATGACGGTGAAGAGAACTTCGGAAGTACCCCGATAGCCCGCACGCTGGTACGCTTCAGCATGACCCTGGCTAACGGAATATCCAAAACAATGCCCGAAAGCAGCAAGCGGTGGATGAATACACGCTTCCAGAAGGATGAAGCCATCATAGCCGACGGCGCCGCTTTTGACTTGGTTCGCGCTTCCGTCAATCTCGTATTGGCTGGTCTGCTCATCGCCTTGGGAACTTCCTTGAAACTCCCCCTTTCCACCACTTATGTCACCTTTATGGTAGCCATGGGTACATCGCTTGCCGACCGTGCCTGGGGACGTGATTCGGCGGTATTCCGCATTACGGGTGTGCTCAGCGTTATCGGCGGTTGGTTCATCACTGCCGGAGCAGCGTTCACCATCTGTTTTTTCGTGGCATTAATTATCCATTTCGGCGGTACGGTTGCCATCCTGGCACTGATTGGTCTGGCAGTCTTCATGCTGATTCGTAGCCAAGTGATGTACAAGAAGCGCAAAGAGAAAGAAAAAGGCAACGAGACCCTAAAACAGTTGATGAAGAGCACGGACAACAGCGAAGTCATCGAATTACTCCGCAAGCATACCCGTGAAGAACTGGTGAAGATTATGGAATTCACAGAAGAGAATTTTGAACGTACCGTCACTTCCTTCCTACACGAGAATCTACGCGGACTGCGTCGTGCCATGGGCTCAGTAAAATTCGAAAAACAACTCATCAAGCAGATGAAGCGTACCGGAACACTTGCCATGTGCCGCCTCGACAACAATACCGTACTGGAAAAAGGACTCTATTACTATCAAGGCAACGACTTTGCCAGCGAACTGGTGTACAGCGTAGGCCGTCTTTGCGAACCTTGCTTGGAGCACATAGACAATAACTTCAATCCGCTGGATGCCATTCAGAAAGGAGAATTTACAGACGTAGCCGAAGACATCTGCTATCTGTTGCAAGTATGCCGCCACAAGCTGGAAACGAACAATTATGATGAACTGGAAACAGAGATTCGCAAAGCCAACGACCTCAACGGCCAGTTGTCTCACCTGAAACGAGAAGAGCTGCAACGCATCCAAAGTCAGAGCGGCAGCATCAAAGTCAGCATGGTATACCTGACTATGATACAAGAAGCCCAAAACATAGTGACCTACACCATCAACCTGATGAAAGTAAGCCGCAAGTTCCAGGCAGAAAAAGAAGAGTTATGAGTTATAACTCCTTAAGCCCCATCTTCTCCGCCCGTTGCAACATAAATGCACGGGCGGCTTCGTATTCATTGGGAATGATGCCGTCCAAAATGGCATCCTTAATGGCACTCTTCAAGGCACCTATCTGCTGGCAAGGAGAAAGGCCGAAAGTCTTCATGATTTCTTCACCACTGACCGGAGGCTGGAAATTACGGATACGGTCGCGTTCCTCCAAATCCTTCAGCTTCTGGCGTACCAACTGAAAATTATTAAGGAAACGTTTCTTACGCTCCATATTCTTGGAAGTAATGTCGGCTTCGCACAGTGTCATCAGGTCGTCTATATCATCACCTGCCTCAAACAAGAGGCGACGCACTGCCGAGTCGGTCACTACATCATCCGCTATCACAATGGGACGCATGTGCAGGCTCACCATTTTCTGCACATATTTCATCTTCTCATTCATAGGGAGCTTCATCTTGCGGAAAATATCGGGTATCATCTTCTCGCCAATGAAATTATGGTTATGGAACGTCCAGCCCGCACGGGGTTCCCAACGCTTGGTGGCAGGCTTGGCTATATCATGCAGAAGAGCTGCCCAGCGTAGCCAAAGGTTGTCGGTCTTCTTGCTGATGTTGTCGAGTACTTCGAGCGTATGGTAGAAATTGTCCTTATGGGCGCGTCCATTACGCGTCTCCACGCCTTGCAGCCTGACAAGTTCCGGGAATATCAGTTCCAGCAGACCACAGCGGTCCAGCTCAATGAATCCCTTAGACGGAATAGGTGACAAGATGATTTTGTTCAGTTCGTCTGCAATGCGTTCTTTGGAGATGATGGAGATGCGTTCGCGATTACGCTCCAGAGAATCGAATGTCTCATCGTCAATATAGAATCCCAGCTGGGTGGCAAAACGGACACAGCGCATCATGCGCAAAGGGTCATCACTGAAAGTTATATCAGGGTCGAGGGGAGTCCGGATGGTCTTTTCCTTCAAGTCTCCAATACCGCCAAAGGGGTCGACCAACTCGCCATAACGCACCCGGTTCAGGCAAACAGCCAGTGCATTGATGGTAAAATCACGGCGGTTCTGGTCATCCTCCAATGTACCGTCCTCTACAATAGGCTTGCGGGAATCGTGTGTATACGATTCTTTTCTTGCACCCACAAACTCAACTTCCGTACCATAGTACTTCAATTGTGCCGTACCGAAATTCTTGAAGACGGAAACATGCGCCCCACGCCCCAGACGCTTACCCAGCGCCTCGGCCATGGCAATGCCACTGCCTACCACCACCACATCAATATCCTTGGAAGGACGTTGCAGGAAAATATCACGTACATATCCACCGACTACGTAACATTCCAATCCCAATTCATCAGCCGTTTCGGATATCCGCTTGAATATATCATCACTAAAATATTGCTTCAGTTCTTCTGCCGTCAAATCTATCATAAATAATGCGCTAATGTAATGAATACGCAAATGTGTTAATGGTCTATTAGCACATTTGCACATTAAAATGCTGCAAAGATAAAGATATTATTTCTATTTTTGTGGACTCTAACTCCAAGAACAACAAATATGAAAAAAGTAATACTCCTTGCATGCCTATGCTGTACACTCTTCTCTTGCGAAGATGTGGAGAAGAAGGCCGGTGAAAAACTACAAGCTGCCCGCGAAGCGTTTGAACTCGGCAACTACAATGAAGCGAAGATTCTGATTGACAGCATCAAGATGCTCTATCCCAAAGCGTTTGAAACTCGCCGTGCAGGCATCGGCCTGATGCAGGAAGTGGAACTGAAAGAGCAGGAAAAGAGCCTGGTCTATCTGGACAGTATGCTTCAAGCCAAGCAAAAGGATTTCGATGCAATCAAAGGGAAATACACTTTTGAAAAAGATGCCGAATACCAGAATATCGGCAATTACCTTCATCCTTCCCAAGTGATAGAAAAAAATCTGCATCGCTCTTTCCTTCGCTTCCAGGTAGACGAAAACGGAGTCATGAGCATGACTTCCATTTATTGCGGAGCCCATAATATCCACCATGTGGCCGTCAAAGTCACTGCTCCCGATGGTAGCTTTGCCGAAACACCCGCCGCCAAAGACAGCTACGAAACCACTGACCTCGGTGAAAAGATTGAAAAGGCAGACTTCAAACTGGGAGAAGACGGAAACGTCATGGGGTTCCTTTATCTGAACAAGGACAAGAATATCAAAGTCAACTATCAAGGGGAACGCCCCTATTCCATCACCATGACTGCCGCCGATCGCCAGGCCCTTGCCAGCGTCTACGAACTGGCACAACTGCTGTCATCCATGACGGAAATAAAGAAGAATATGGAAGAAGCCAATCTCAAAATCGAATTTGTAAAAAAGAAGATGGAAGAGAGAAAAGACAATGCACAAGAATAAAAAAAGGGAACCGGATGATAATATTCATTACTTAGTCGTCCGGTTCCCTTTTTATTATCAGTAAAGCCTTACCAAACCAATTTGGGTAAATAACGGCTTAGACATGTACGCAAAGCAGACAGAGTGATGGGTTTTACCAACACTTCCGAGGCTCCACACTCCAAGGCTTTTTCGCGGTCGGCAGTAAAGGCGTAAGCGGTCTGCATGATGATGGGAAGTTCCTTATCCTTCTTGCGAATAATCACCGTAGCATCCAGCCCGTTCATAATAGGCATTTTTATATCCATCAGAATAGCTTCCGCCTTGTCGCGATTCTCTTCGAACAAATTTACAATCTCCTCACCATTCTTTGCCCATAGTATCTCGCATTTCTTGCCGATGATAGCCTTTATCAGTTTAAAGTTACTATCATCATCTTCCGCAACCAGAATAAGCGGACGGTAATCTCCTGACACTTTTTCTATTTCCATGACCTATGCGTTTTGTTTATATAGGGGCAAAGATATAAAAAATAATAGATTTGCACTATCTTTAAATAAGATAAGCTGCATCCCGGCATAACTTTTTCATGCAAGCATGAAAATTCTGCACTCAATTTGCACTATCTTTGCAGCTCATTAAAAAAACATATAATGATTTCCATAGACGGACTGGCCGTGGAATTTGGCGGCACAACTTTATTCAGTGATATATCTTTCGTTATCAACGAGAAAGACCGCATCGCCCTGATGGGTAAAAATGGAGCGGGGAAAAGTACATTATTGAAAATCCTGGCAGGTGTAAGACAGCCTACCCGTGGAAAAATCTCAGCCCCCAAAGACAGTGTCATAGCTTACCTTCCGCAGCACCTTATGACGGAAGACGGCCGTACCGTATTCCAGGAAGCAGCACTGGCCTTTGCCCACCTGCATGAAATGGAAGCCGAGATAGAGCGCCTCAACAAGGAACTGGAAACGCGTACCGACTACGAAAGCGACAGTTACATGGAACTTATCGAGAACGTCTCCGCCTTGAGCGAAAAGTTCTATGCCATCGACTCCACCAATTACGAGGAGGATGTGGAAAAAGCACTGCTCGGACTGGGGTTCGTACGCGAAGACTTCAACCGCCAGACCAGTGACTTCAGCGGTGGATGGCGCATGCGCATCGAGCTTGCCAAACTGTTGCTGCAGAAGCCCGACGTACTGTTGCTGGACGAGCCGACCAACCATCTGGACATAGAATCCATACAATGGCTGGAAGATTTTCTTATCAGCAACGGAAAGGCTGTCATCGTCATCAGCCACGACCGCAAGTTCGTGGACAACATCACCACCCGTACCATCGAAGTGACCATGGGCCGGATATACGATTATAAAGTAAACTATTCCAAATACCTGGAACTCCGCAAGGAACGCCGTGAACAGCAACAGAAAGCCTACGACGACCAGCAGAAGTTCATTGCCGAAACCAAGGAATTCATCGAACGGTTCAAAGGTACCTACTCCAAGACCCTGCAAGTGCAGAGCCGCGTAAAGATGCTGGAAAAACTGGAGCTGCTGGAAGTGGACGAAGAAGACACTTCAGCGTTGCGCCTCAAATTCCCTCCCTCCCCCCGTTCGGGCAATTATCCCGTCATCATGGAAGGAGTAGGGAAAAGTTACGGTGACCATGTGGTCTTCAAGAACGCCAATCTCACCATAGAACGGGGAGACAAGGTTGCTTTCGTCGGCAAGAATGGTGAAGGAAAGTCAACGTTGGTAAAATGCATTATGAAGGAAATAGAGCATGAAGGTACACTCACCATAGGACATAACGTGCAGATTGGATATTTTGCACAGAACCAGGCCTCACTGCTGGATGAGAACCTAACCGTGTTCCAGACCATAGACGACGTTGCCAAAGGGGAAATCCGCAACAAGATACGCGACCTGCTGGGAGCCTTCATGTTCGGCGGCCCCGAAGAATCCATGAAGAAGGTCAAGGTGCTTTCCGGTGGAGAGCGTACACGCCTTGCCATGATAAAGCTCCTGCTCGAACCGGTGAATCTGTTGATACTGGACGAACCGACCAACCATCTGGACATGAAAACCAAAGATATCCTGAAGCAGGCTCTGCTGGATTTTGACGGCACCCTGATTCTCGTCAGCCACGACCGTGACTTCCTGGACGGACTGGTGAGCAAGGTATATGAATTCGGGAACAAGCAAGTGAAAGAGCATTTGAGCGGCATCTACGAATTCCTTGAAAAGAAGAAAATGGACTCCCTCCGCGAACTGGAACGATAAGCATCCGCTAAACCCAGCGTCCGAACAAATGGCCGATACATATTGTTTTCATTTTACTAAACACTTAACTAAGAGATATTAAAATGAAACAATATGATGCCATCATAATAGGATTCGGCAAAGGCGGGAAGTTATTGGCTGCTGAACTGTCCGAACGGAACTGGAAAGTAGCCATAGTGGAACGCTCCCCCCAGATGTACGGAGGGACATGTGTTAATGTAGGATGTATCCCCACCAAAGCCCTGATTCACGAATCGGAATATGCGGAAAGGAGATACTATGACGATTATAAGAACCAGTCCAAACTGTATGCACTTGCCGTGGCGCGGAAAGACAAGCTTGTATCCTTCCTGCGTGAGAAAAATTATGAAAATGTAAAAAACAAGCCTAACATAACCCTCTATGACGGAACTGCTTCTTTCTTGTCCGAAAATACAATCCGTATAATTTCCGGCAAGGACGAAACGATTCTTGAGGGGAAAGAAATATTCATCAACACCGGGTCCTCCCCTATCCTGCCTGCCATCGACGGACTCAAGGAGAGCAAGTATGTATATACCAGTGAGACCTTGCTGCAATCGGACAAACTGCCCGCACACCTGCTCGTCATCGGCGGCGGTGCTGTCGGATTGGAGTTTGCCACTATGTATGCAGGCTTTGGAAGCCACGTCACACTGCTGGAAGCGGGAAACCGCTTTCTGCCTAAAGTGGACCGCGACATTGCCGCCTCCATGCTGGAAGCATTGAACCGAAAACGTATCAATGTCCGGTTGAACGCCCGTGTCCAATCCGTGTACGACACAGCCGAAGGAATAACACTGACCTATACGGACAGTGCAAACGGCACTCCCTACTACCTGAAAGGAGATGCCTTGCTGGTAGCCATTGGCCGTAAGCCCATGACTGCAGAGCTGAATCTGGAAAAAGCGAGTATACAAACAGACAAGCGGGGAGCCATCGTTGTCGACGACCAATTACGGACTACAGCCCCACACGTATGGGCCCTGGGGGACGTAAGAGGAGACGAACAGTTCGACTACTTGTCCATCGATGATTTCCGTATCATCCGTAACCAACTCTTTGAAAACAAAAAAAGGAGTACAAAAGACCGGTATCCAATCCCCTTTGCCATTTTCACCGACCCACCGCTGGCACATATAGGACTGACGGAAGAGGAAGCGATGAAGAACGGTTATTCCATACATGTGGCACGTATCCCTGCTGCCATGATTCCACGTGCCCGTACGCTACACAGCATAGACGGTATGCTCAAAGCCATTGTAGACATCCATACCGGACGGATTCTGGGTTGTACCCTACTTTGTGCCGATGCACCGGAAGTAATCAATACCGTAGCATCAATCATGAAAACGGGACAGCGTTACCATTTCCTGCGGGACTTCATTTTCACCCACCCCAGCATGAATGAGGGATTGAATATGTTATTCAAACCTTTTTAGCATTTTCTATTTGGTAATTAAGTCCTTAACCTCTATCTTTGCATCCGTCCAAAGATAGAGGAATGAAAAAGAAACAGTACATAACCTATATTCTTTTTTTCATCAGCTTGATAATGCTGGTGATACCCGTCATTCCCCACCATCATCATGCCGACGGAATGATATGCATGAAGAATGATATCACCGCCGATTGCTGCGGACACCGTCATAGCCCGGGCAACGAGCACTGCTGTTGCGACACGGGATGCATGACAACCCACTTTGTACAACAGACGCCCAGCTCTTCCAATGATGTGTGTTCACATCCGGATGCCTTGTGGACAGTCACCCTACTCATTGAACCTTTTTCCAAGTTACTCATCCTACCCGAGTTTGATATAAGCAGGCAGGAGTGTATCTATTTGGAATCTCTTCATAGTACATTTATCATATGTGCTACGGGACTTCGTGCCCCTCCGTCTCTTCTTGCTTAACTGTTACCGGAACATCACCGGGACAGATTTCTATCCGGCATAAGGAACAATGCAATTTGGTTGCACGCCCTATGCCCTAACTTTGTATTCAAAATCAAAAAGTAAGAACAAATATCATCATGAAAAAAGTTATTTTCATGGGAGTCTTGGGATTATTCCTTTTAGGCTCCTGCAACAGCAAGTCCGGAAACAGCCACGAAGGACATAATCACGAAACAGAAGAGCACAATCATGACGGACATGACCACGAAGGACATGACCACGAACATGAGGGACACAACCATGAGCACGAAAAGCAGGAAAACCATGCCGGAGGAAGCGATGAAATCATCCTGCCACCGGCAAAGGCACAAGCTGCCGGCGTAGCAGTCAGCACTGTTAAACCGGGTAGTTTCCATCAAGTCATCAAGACCAGCGGCCAGGTGATGGCAGCCCAAGGAGACGAGAGCGTAGCCGTAGCTACAGTAGCAGGCGTGGTTTCCTTCAAGGGAAAAGTTATCGAAGGAATGAGCGTCAGCAAAGGTACTCCTTTGGTGGTATTGTCATCCAAAAACATGGCCGACGGAGACCCGGTGCAGAAAGCCCGGATAGCCTACGAAGTTTCCAAAAAGGAATATGAGCGTATGAAAGCACTCGTAGGCAACAAAATCGTATCTGAAAAGGAATTCGCGCAAGCCGAACAGATTTATGAAAATGCCCGTATCAGTTACGAGGCAGTCGCAAAGAACCATTCGGCAAGCGGCCAGGCGGTTGTTTCTCCCATCAGCGGTTATGTGAAGAATCTGTTGGTGAAAGAAGGGGACTACGTCAGCGTCGGCCAGCCGTTGGTAAGCGTCACCCAGAACCGTAAGCTTTTCCTGCGTGCGGATGTATCCGAAAAGTACTATCCTTACCTGAACAGCATCGGTTCCGCCAACTTCTGTACTCCTTATAATAATAAGGTATATACATTGAAAGAACTGGGCGGGCGCATGCTTTCTTATGGAAAGGCTTCGGGTGAGAACGGATATTATATACCCGTAACTTTTGAATTCGACAATAAGGGAGACGTTATTCCCGGCTCGTTTGTAGAAGTATTCCTATTATCCTCACCAATGGAGAACGTGTTGTCTCTTCCTCACAGTGCGCTGACCGAGGAACAAGGCAGCTTCTTTGTCTACCTGCAACTGGATGAAGAGGGCTACAAAAAACAGCTTGTCACCCTGGGTGCCGACAATGGCGAGAGTGTACAAATCCTTTCCGGCATAAAAGCAGGCGATCGCGTCGTAACCCAAGGAGCCTATCAAGTGAAGCTGGCATCGGCAACGAATGCTATTCCGGCACATAGCCATGAACACTAATCTCATGTACAATTTGACAATTTACAAAGTACCATTTCGCTATGCAGTATAAGGGTTACGTGACGAATGGGAGTGTAAAGTCAGATAAACAAGAAATATTAGATAAAACAGCAAGTGCGGCTGACATTGCGCAGCCCAATTGTACATTGTACATTGTAAATAGTAAATAGAAAGATGTTAAACAAAATAATTGGTTTTTCTCTTCAGAACCGCATCCTGGTGCTGGTAGCATCGGTGCTGTTGCTGATTGGCGGTACTTATACCGCCATGCATACGGAAGTGGATGTGTTCCCTGACCTCAATGCGCCGACCGTGGTCATCATGACCGAAGCAAACGGTATGGCAGCAGAGGAAGTGGAACAACTGGTCACTTTTCCCGTAGAAACGGCTGTAAACGGTGCAACGGGTGTGCGCCGTGTACGCTCTTCCTCAACGAACGGTTTTTCTGTAGTCTGGGTAGAATTCGACTGGGATACAGATATCTATCTTGCCCGGCAGATTGTCAGTGAGAAACTGGCAGTCGTCAACGAATCCTTACCGGCCAACGTAGGCAAACCGACACTAGGCCCACAATCGTCCATTTTGGGCGAGATGCTGATTGTAGGTCTGACAGCAGATTCGACCTCTATGCTGGATTTGCGTACCATTGCCGACTGGACCATACGTCCCCGCCTGCTCTCTACGGGCGGTGTGGCACAAGTAGCCGTACTGGGCGGCGACATCAAGGAATATCAAGTGCAGCTGGACCCGGAACGGATGCGCCATTACGGCGTGACATTGAGCGAAGTGATGAACATCACCCGCGAAATGAACCTGAATGCCAATGGTGGAGTACTCTATGAATATGGCAATGAATATATCGTACGCGGCGTACTTTCTACCGACAAGGTAGACCAGATAGCCAAGGCCGTGGTGCGGAGCAACGGAGTCTCCGGCGCCCCTATCCTGCTGGAAGATATTGCCGACGTTCAAATCGGAGCCAAACTTCCTAAACTGGGTACCGCCTCGGAACGCGGTAAGCATGCCGTACTGCTGACAGTCACCAAGCAACCCGCCACAAGCACGCTGGAGCTTACAGACAAACTGGAAGCTTCCCTGCAAGACCTGCAGAAGAATCTACCGGCGGACGTAAAGGTTTCCACAGACATCTTCCGTCAAAGCCGTTTCATCGAAAGTTCCATCGGAAACGTTCAGAAGTCGTTGTTGGAGGGAGGTATTTTCGTTGTCATCGTGCTTTTCCTGTTCCTTGCCAACGTACGTACCACAGTCATCTCGCTGGTGACACTGCCGTTGTCACTGATTGCCTCCATCCTTGCCCTGCACTATATGGGCTTTACGATAAATACCATGAGCCTGGGAGGTATGGCTATCGCCATCGGTTCGCTGGTGGATGATGCCATCGTGGACGTGGAGAATGTCTACAAGCGTTTGCACGAAAACCGACTGAAACCTGCCGGCGAGCAACTTCCTATTCTGGAAGTGGTGTTCAATGCTTCGAAAGAAGTGCGTATGCCTATCCTCAATTCAACGCTGATCATCATTGTCAGCTTCGTACCACTGTTCTTCCTTAGTGGTATGGAAGGTAGGATGTTGGTACCACTAGGCATTGCATTCATCGTGGCATTGGCGGCTTCAACCGTTGTGGCACTGACCGTAACGCCGGTACTTTGCTCCTATCTATTGGGAAAAGAGAAAACGAAAAAACAAAATAACGAAAACAGCGATTCTGCCGTAGCACGCAAGATGAAGCAATGGTATGGTTCAGCACTGACTTTTGTATTGGGGCATAAGAAAGGGGTACTTGGAGGTATTATCGGACTATTTGTAGTGGCACTCGGCTGTTTCTTCACCCTGGGCCGCTCGTTCCTGCCGCCTTTCAATGAAGGTTCGTTCACCATCAATATCTCCTCGCTTCCGGGTATCTCCCTGGAAGAAAGCGACAAGATGGGGCACCGTGCCGAGGAGCTGCTGCTCTCCATCCCCGAAATACAGACCGTGGCCCGTAAAACGGGACGTGCAGAACTGGACGAACACGCTCTGGGAGTAAACGTCTCTGAGATTGAGGCACCGTTTGAGTTGAAAGACCGCTCACGCAGCGAGCTCGTGGCAGAAGTCCGCGAAAAACTGGGTACCATTGTAGGGGCAAACGTGGAAATAGGCCAGCCTATCAGCCACCGTATAGACGCCATGCTATCCGGTACAAAGGCGAACATCGCCATCAAACTGTTCGGCGACGATCTGAACCGCATGTTCACTCTGGGCAATGAAATCAAGAGTGCCATCCAGGGTATTCCCGGTATTGCTGACCTAAACGTGGAACAGCAGATTGAGCGTCCGCAACTTGTCATTTCGCCCAAACGGGAAATGCTTGCCAAATACGGCATTTCACTGCCCGAATTTTCGGAATTTGTCAATGTCTGTCTGGCCGGTGAAGCCGTTTCCCAAGTTTACGAAAAGGGAAAGAGCTTCGACCTAACCGTACGCGTGAAAGACGACCTGCGCGACAAAATGGAAAAAATACGCAACTTGATGATTGATACGGGCGACGGACAGAAAATTCCACTGAACTATGTAGCGGAAATCCGCTCGGCCATGGGTCCGAACACCATCAGCCGCGAGAATGTAAAGCGTAAAATCGTCATCTCCGCCAACGTGGCCGACCGCGACCTGCGAAGTGTAGTCAATGATATACAAGCCCAGGTAGACGCACAAATCAAACTGCCGGAAGGATACCACATCGAATACGGCGGACAATTCGAAAGCGAGCAGGCAGCAAGCCGCACTCTGGCACTTACTTCGTTCATGTCCATCGTGGTGATATTCCTGCTCCTCTACCATGAATTCCGCAGTGTGAAGGAGAGCGCCATCATCCTTATCAATCTGCCGCTGGCATTGATAGGCGGTGTATTCGCCCTGCTCATCACAACGGGAGAAGTGAGTATCCCCGCCATCATCGGTTTCATCTCACTGTTCGGTATCGCCACCCGAAACGGAATGCTGCTCATCAGCCATTACAACCACTTGCAGCAGGAAGAAGGCTATGGCGTCTACGACAGCGTTATCCGCGGTTCGCTCGACCGTCTGAATCCAATCCTGATGACCGCCCTATCCAGTGCACTGGCACTTATCCCGCTGGCTCTCAGTGGCGACCTGCCGGGCAACGAGATACAAAGCCCGATGGCAAAGGTTATCTTAGGCGGCCTTTTAACATCCACGTTCCTGAACGGTTTCATCATTCCGATTGTTTATCTGATGATGCACCGTAACCAACAACCTAAAACGTCAGACAATGAATAAAAGATTTTTCATATTCAGCGCCGCCATCCTCGCTTTTGTGGGGATGAGCGCACAAACGTCCGGCATTGATGCCGTGCTCCAGCAGATAGAGGCCAACAACAAGGAGTTGCAGGCTAACTCCCACCTCATTTCCTCACAAAAACTGGAGAACAAGACAAACAACAACCTCCCCGACCCTACACTGTCATACGCCCACCTTTGGGACTCCAAGAACAGTGACGAAACAGTCGGCGAAATGGTCATCTCACAAAGCTTAGACTTCCCCACGCTTTACGCCACCCGAGGGAAGATGAACCGACTCAAGACAAATGCACTGGATGCACAAGCCACCGCCTTCCGCCAGCAGATATTGCTGCAAGCGAAGGAAGTATGCCTGGACATCATCATGCTGCAACGCCAGCAAGCCCTGCTCGACGAACGGTTAAAGAATGCGGAGGAGCTGTCGGCCATGTACACCCGACGTTTGGAAACGGGAGATGCCAATGCACTGGAAACCAACAAGATTAATCTGGAGTTGCTGAATGTACGCACGGAAGCCCGCATGAACCAGACGGCACTTAACAACAAACTGAAAGAGCTGCTTGTCCTCAACGGAAACCAGCCGCTCACACCGGGACGTCCCATGCCCGGTACCACACCCGACGCCCAAACACTCGGATTGACAGAGTACCCGGCAGTGCCGTTGCCGGCCGACTTCCGCTCGCTAGCCGACGAACTGCTGGCTTCAGACCCCACCCTGCAATCCTTGCAGGGTGAAAGTTCTGCTGCCCGGAAACAGATTTCGGCAAGCAAGCAAGGCTGGCTACCCAAACTGGAACTGGGTTACCGTAGAAATACCGAATCGGGGCATCCGCTGAACGGCGTAGTAGTAGGCTTCTCTTTCCCGCTTTTCGAAAACCGCAATAAGGTCAAGATAGCCAAGACACAAGCGCTCAACATAGACTATCAAAAGGAGAACGCCGCACTGCAAGCCAGCTCTGCCTTGTGGCAACTCTATGAAGAGGCCAAGAACCTGCACGCTTCCATGGAGGAATACGAGCGCACCTTCCATCAACAGCAAGACCTTTCTTTACTGAAACAAGCACTTATGGGAGGACAAATCAGTATGATTGAATACTTCGTTGAAATATCGGTTGTCTATCAAAGCAAGACAAACCTTCTGCAACTGGAAAACCAGTATCAGAAGGCAATGGCACAGATATACAAGAGCCGGTTATAAATAGAAAGAGCTGTCTGCGGTTGGCAGACAGCTCTTTCTATTTCAATATATTGTAGTTATAGTTTTGTGACTTTACCCATAAACAGAATAACCCCCGTACTCTTCTCCTTTATCAGGAAGATGAAAGGACGGTCCACATAGAACGGAATTACCGTACTTGGTCCGGGAACGGCCAGGTCCATTCCTCCGACAGTTACAGCCGCAGCTTCCGTCCCCTCTTCATTCACATTCACATAAGTGAACTGTTGCAGCAAACTGATAAACAAATCCTCATCCGCCATTCCGGAAAAATCGGCCGATGGAGTAAAAGCCTCCTGCATTCCCATTGCCATCATATCGTCAATGAGTTCTTTATCATATTCCATTTCAAACCGGGGTAACTTAAGGTTCAAGGCAAAGCTTGATAAACTACTGTTCCATTCCCCCCAACGCTCGTCATTCAGCTGCGGCAGGCACTCATCCAACGATTTTCCCTCTGCCGGCAAGAGCACCACCATACTGAAAGCCTCATTGCCGTAAGGCAACTCTGCCATTGAGAAATACTCATTCTCGGCATAGTTGAATCTCTCGTCACGAAGATTCATCATGTGTACAGTCGATTTGCTTCCGTCAGCATTCGTAAAAGCCTCTTCTGCCGTATCCGATTTTTTGAATTGATTCTTCCAAATCCCCTTGAAATAAAGCGCATTCAACAGATAAAGACGCGCCGTCTCCGGAATCTCATTCAAGACTTTGGGGATGCAATTATTCGTTTTCCCGGCACACCAGCCGTTTATAATGTCCGGAGCCTTGGGAGAGGCAAAATCCAGCTCCTGCACTTGCGCGTCATACATCTTTTTGTTTACGCTTACAAAGTCGTCATGAACACCGAACCCTTTCTTTATCCAGATGGAATTGGCAATTCCCAACTGTGTGGTATTGTCCAAATCGAGCA
>OKRX01000393.1_pt1 | contig 34532 bp, 37 predicted proteins | sample 1601241 | NCBI WGS metagenome assembly OKRX01 (sample SAMEA3541500, study PRJEB24748) | human gut metagenome | biome: human gut; feature: human-associated habitat; material: faeces | place: China | collected 2012
ACAACAATTTCCCTATGCGTCCTCTCAACTGGCGCTCTCCCAAGCAGGTCTTATTCGCTTTCCCTAATGTGTAACACATCATTGACAAACCCACAATGGATGGTCATCTCCGTCTCGATCTCAAAGCCCGTGGAGAGCACCGGGAAGCTTTTGACGAAACGGCGGCTGAATGCGCGGCAGCCGGTCATGATATCCTTGACGTCGCTTTGGAAGATGAAATTGATCAGTCCGCGCACCATCTTGTTTCCCAGATTATGAAACGGCCGTTTGTTCTCCGTAAAATAGGTGCTGGAGAGCCGGTCGCCGATGGCCATTTCCGCCTTCCCGTCCAGGACGAGCTGCGCAACCTTGACGGCGTCTTCAGCCGGATACGTGTCGTCACCGTCGACCATGATGTAACAGTCCGCTTCAATATCGCGGAACATGCTGCGCACAACGTTTCCCTTGCCCTGCTGAAATTCGGGCACGACAATTGCGCCATGCTCCAGCGCGATTTGCGCCGTTTTATCGGAAGAGTTGTTATCATATACATAGATATCTGCTTCCGGTAAATGCTGATGAAAATCCTCAATGACATTGGCAATTGTCAGTTCTTCATTGTAACAGGGGACCAATACTGCGATTTTTCTCATTTTCCCCAATTCCTCCTAAAAATAAAATGTCATAAAATCTGTTCCCAAAATTTTAGTTTAGTATAGCATGCAATTTCTAAAAGGTCAAATAAGCTGGCATTGCTGATGACAGGCAGAAAGGCGGTTAGTTTCAGTGGAACACTCACGACCGGTCTTGTGCCATTTCGATTCATCAGGAAGCGGCCCATAATCTTATTTTTAGATTTGATGGACGGATTTCCTCCTTTAAAAGGTCTTTGTATCCAAAAGGCCATTCCTGGCCTGCCGCAAAGCGGCATATTTCTCCTCCAGCGCCTGCTGCTTCTCCTTCTTTTGGAATTCCCTATCCCGGTATACAGATTTATATTGCAGCTCGTTGCTACGGCCCGCCACATAGATTTGGTTGGAGAGCACCTCGCGCAAAAGCGCATCGAAGGAAAGCCAAAGCTTGTCGATTGCATCCTGCGAATAGCCTGTGAGGTCCATGGAGATCACCTCTCTGAGCAGGGAGACATATTCCGAAATGGGCACTAGGCCGCGGTATGCGCTTTCCAGCGCATGCTGTGCATCATCGACCTCCTGTTGTGAGGATGCACCTTGTGAAAGGATTACTTTGGCACGCTCCAGAGCGCTTTGAAAAGTAAGATACGAATTATCGATATACTGCCTTCCCGCATCGATGATACAGCTGTCGACCGTCTTTTGCAGCGCGGTCGTGGATAGAGAGGATGCGATAGACGTTTCGTCCGCATCAAGCGGCTTCCGCTCGTTGAGCGTCAGGTCATGATCCGCCTGATCGAGTAGGATATCCAACTTCACGACCCCATTGTGCCGGACGACGACTGTCAACGTCTGTGTATCCGGATCCCATTTCGTGGTATGGGTGAAGGGTCGCGTTTGTGCCCCGCCCTCCATATCGCTTCGCAGGATCAGCTTCGGCGCGCCATCGTTGAATGTGCCCGTTACGGTGATCGTGGTTTCGCGCGTCTGGCTGTCGTCGAGCCCAATCGGGTTTCCGTGTTCGTCGAGCGTCATATGGTCTCCGCAGATTTGCACCCAGCTTTTCTCCTTGCGGGTTTCCGGCGTAACAGCTTTGATCATCTCTCCCTTATCCGTGCGGTAATTGGAAAGGTAGAAGGAGAGGCGGTCCTTCTTTTCCGTGACAATTGCCGAGGTATGCTCCTGTGCCGTGATAGAGAAGGTCGAAGCGTTGCTGTAAATGGGCGTCATCGCGGCCGTTTTTTCACCTTTTGTATTTTCCAGGTTGTTGATAAAATACCATTGATCCTTCGTCCGCATGGCGTAGGTATCGCCCTGTGCCTGCTCCGGAAACAGATTGTCATAATAGGCTTGATCCTTCTCCTGATCGATCAGAAGGATGCCGTTTTGAGAAAATAGCTCCCGTTCCGCATCGCGCAGGTTGGAGGGAAGCAAGGGAAGAATACGGTAGCGTCCGGTGGAAGGGTACAGGTTTGATTCCTTCAGGTTATAGTTGAAATCCGGGTAATTCGCGCGGCCCAACACGGCGGCGGGCGTTTCCTTCAAAACATCCTCTCTGCTTGGAATCGTAATCTCTCCGCTGAGAATCGCGTCGAAGAGCGGGGCGATACCGTACTGGAAGCCTGCAATTGGCTTTCCGCCGTTGGAGGTGGAGAAGTTCGGCGCCTCCGCTTGGAAGCAGGTGCCGCCGCAGCTCATCACGAGCATCATGGATTGGACGTACATGTTTTCCGGATAGGAGAGAATCAGGTCCCACTCGTCGTCGACATACCGGTCATATTCACCGAATAGCGATTTTTTATCGCCATCCACCTGCCAATGCCACCAGTCGGACGCCACGCCCCAGTTCCCAACTAGACCCGCCAGCCACAGGCCCTGCATGACGGAATAGGAGGAGGGGTTCCCGTACGACTCCTTGTTCATCAGCACAATATTTTCCGCATTGTTTTTAAAAGCTGAATAGAACGCCTCGTTTTTCTCAAACCATTCGAGTATCAGGCCGTTGTCGTAGTTCATATTGGTGTCGGTCCAGAAGAAGAACGCGCCGTATTTGGCAGCGAGATTGATGCAGTCGATGATGTACTGGGAATGATTACTCTCCACCTCGCCGCGCCAGATCACGCCGTTGTAGAGTTCGGCGGCGTTGAGCCCATAGAAATAGCTGTGACGGCTTGCAAAGCGCTCTTCCAGCCAGGCAATTGGAATGCGCTCCTCCATCTGGTATTCCCCGTTGATATTCTGAATGGCATAGGGGATCTGGTTTTCCTCGCACTCATCGGCGGTCTTTTCGAGCCATGCAAGCGCTTCGTCGCTTCCGGGCAGGAGCGTGTGGCCCGGAATGAGCAGGAGCACCGTGTAGGGCCGCTGGTTCTCCGGGATCGAATTCCAGAGCGTTACAAGCGGTTCGTCTCCATAATAATTGACCAGATTGAGCGGATGAGTATTGTCAATCACGCGTTTCAGCGGCTTTTTTTCCCCAGATGAAACGGGCGTAAAAGTCTTGAGAAGCACCTCTCTCTCGCGTGCAGAGAGCTGCTTTTCATCCTGCGGGAGCTGATTGGTCATCGTGTAGGCAATCGTGCCAGCGATCGCGGCGATCACAATGGCTACAGAGACGCAGATGGATACGATCGCAGTAAGCCGTTTTTTTCGCTTTTCCTTCCCCATTTGCCTTTTCTCCGGTTCCTTTCGCATACATACCGCTCCTTTTTGGGGGACTCCCCCAAGCTTTTCTATGTTGATGTTACCATTCCTGTATTCACCTTGTCAATGCCTGCAGGGCATCTTGAATTGTGGCTTGTAAAATTGAGAAACACTCGGTATAATAAATTACATTCATGATAAACATAGACGCTTGACAAAGGCGGCTTCCATCGAAACCGCCTGAAAGGAAGAAGAAAGATGCTGATTCGCGAATGTTTGCAACAAAAGGACGTGACCCTCTCCTTTGAGGTGTTTCCACCGAAGCCCGGAGTGCCCTTTCAGCCGGTACAGGATGCAGTTTCCGCCCTTTCCCGACACAATCCCGATTTTATGAGCGTTACCTATGGCGCTGGCGGAGGAACCTCCCAGAATACCATTAATATCGCCTCCTTTATCCAGAAGGAATGCAGTACCACAGCTCTCGCGCACCTGAGCTGCGTCTCCTCCTCCAGAGCGGAAGTGGCTCGGCTCATCGGCGAGCTTCATGAGAAGGGGATTCAAAATGTGCTGGCTCTGCGCGGCGATATCCCGGACGGCATGGAGTTCCCAGAGGCTGGATATTATAAATATGCCTATCAGCTGATTGAAGAGATCAAGTCCCGCGGAGATTTCTGCATCGGGGCCGCATGTTATCCGGAGGGGCATGTGGAGTGCGCGAGCAATGTGGCGGATTTGGAGCATTTAAAGGCAAAAGTGGACTGTGGCTGCGACTTCCTGATTACACAGATGTTTTTTGATAATAATGTATTGTACAGCTTCCTGTACCGTGCGCTGCGCGTGGGAATCGACGTGCCCGTCATCGCGGGCGTGATGCCGGTAACGAGCGGGCGGCAGATCAAGCGCATCTGTGCCTTGGCGGGGACGACGCTCACGCCGAAATTCCGCTCGATTCTTGACCGCTTCGGAGACAATCCGGCCGCGCTCAAGCAGGCGGGGATCGCCTATGCGACCGACCAGATTATCGATCTGCTTGCCAACGGGGTGAAGGGTATCCATCTTTACACGATGAATAAGCCCGACGTCGCGCAGAAAATCGTTGAAAACCTGTCTGAAATTTTAAATTGATCGATGCATCACGAGAATGAGGTGTTCCATTGGATATTCGTTCTTTACTAGGAAAGCAAATGCTTTTTTTCGACGGCGGCATGGGCTCGCTTTTGCAGGAGAAGGGCCTGCAGGCGGGTGCGTTGCCGGAGCTGATGAATCTTTCCGATCCGCAGGCGATCACCGGGATTCACGCGGCTTATCTGGAGGCGGGCAGCCATATCGTCACGACCAATACGTTCGGAGCGAACCGCCTCAAGCTGAAAGACAGCGGGCATACGGTGCAGGAAGTGGTCTTAGCTGCCGTATCTAACGCGCGCAGTGCGGTAAAGCAGTGCGCAGGGGATACGCCCCGTTTTGTGGCGTTGGATATCGGGCCAACGGGAAAGTTGCTCGCGCCGATGGGGGAGCTCCCCTTTGAGGAGGCCGTCGACGTCTTTGCCGAGGCCGCCCGGGCGGGCGAACAGGCAGGCGCAGATCTCGCCATCATCGAGACGATGACGGATACCTATGAGGCAAAGGCTGCCGTGCTGGCGGTGAAAGAAAATACGGACCTGCCCATCTTCCTGACCTTTTCCTTCGATGCGCAGGGAAAGCTGCTCACAGGCGGTTCCATTGAGGCCGCCGTCGCAATGGCGGAGGGGTTGCGCGTGGACGCGCTGGGCTTCAACTGCGGCCTGGGGCCCGTGCAGATGAAGGAATTTCTGCCGCAGCTGCTTGCCTGCACCTCTACGCCGGTGATCCTCAATCCGAATGCAGGCATGCCTGCGGTGCGAGATGGGAAAACCGTCTATGATGTGCTGCCGGATGCATTTGCCCGGGAAATGGAGCAGATGGCCCAAATGGGCGCCTGTGTGCTCGGTGGCTGCTGCGGCACGACGCCGGCCTATATCCGGGAGACGGTTGCACGCTGTCAGGCGCTCATTCCGGCGCCGGTTGCGTCGAAGGAGAAGACAGTCGTTTCCTCCTATGCGGAAGCCTGTGAAATTGGTAAAATACCTGTTATCATCGGCGAGCGCATCAATCCCACGGGTAAAAAGCGTTTTCAGCAGGCATTGCGGGAAAACGATATGGATTATGTGCTCACGCAGGCCGTTGAGCAGCAGGAGAGCGGCGCGCATATTCTCGACGTCAACGTCGGCCTGCCCGGCATCGACGAGCGGGCGGTGATGGGGCAGGCGGTGGAAGCGCTTCAGTGCGTGACGGCGCTCCCCCTGCAGATTGATACCTCTGACCCGGCGGTGATGGAGCATGCTTTGCGGATCTATAATGGCAAGGCAATGATCAATTCCGTTAACGGCAAGCAGGAGATCATGGATCAGGTTTTCCCCCTCGCGCGCAAATACGGCGGCGTGATCGTCGCGCTGACGCTCGATGAGGCTGGTATCCCCGCCACAGCGCAGGGCAGGCTCCAAATCGCGCGCAAGATCGTATCGGAAGCGGCGAAATACGGGATCGATAAAAAGGATATCGTCGTGGATGCGTTGACCATGACGATCAGCTCGGATGAGAACGCGGCGAATACCACGCTCGAAGCAGTGCGCCTGATCAAACAGGAGCTCGGCGTGAAAACCGTGCTTGGTGTATCCAACGTCTCCTTTGGCCTGCCCAGCCGGGAGGTCATTAATTCCGCCTTTTATACCCTGGCGCTGCAGGCGGGTCTGGACGCGGGGATCATCAATCCGAATATGGAATCGATGCGCGGCGCGTACCTGAGCTTCTGTGCGCTGGCTGGCTTTGATCCGCAATGCGGACAGTATGTCTCCCATTTTGCGGGCGGCGGAGAGCAGGCGGTGAAGGGAAAAGAACTTTCCCTCTATGAAATTTTGCTGCGCGGACTGAAGGATCAGGCCTATGAAAGCACGAAGGCGTTATTGCAGACGAGGGATTCCAACGATATCATCAATCATATCCTTGTACCAGCCCTCAACGAGGTCGGGCAAGGCTTTGAGAAGAAGACGGTCTTCCTGCCGCAGCTCATGAGCAGCGCCGCTGCGGCGACCAATGCGTTTCAGGCGATTCAGGAGCATTTGCTGGCGAGTGGCACCGCGCCGGAAAAGCATGGCACGATTCTGCTCGCCACGGTAGAGGGGGATATCCACGATATCGGTAAAAATATCGTCAGGGTCATGCTCGATAACTATGGCTTTGAGGTGATCGATCTGGGGAAAAACGTCCCCTGCGAGCGGGTAGCGGATGAGGCCGGGCGGCTGGGCTGCTCTCTGGTGGGGTTGAGCGCCCTGATGACGACGACCGTCCCTGCAATGGAGCGGACGATCCGGCTCATCCGTGAGCGCGGCCTCCAGTGCAAGGTCATGGTCGGCGGCGCGGTGCTCACACAGGAATATGCGGACGAGATCGGCGCAGATTTTTATGGAAAGGACGCGATGGCGAGCGTGCGCTATGCACAGAAGATATTCGGCTGCGAGCCGTAAAGTAAATTGGAAATCTGATAGAGTAAGAACCGTCAGCCCTTGGAAACGGGGGTGCTGGCGGTTCTTTTTTGCTCATATGTGCCTGTATCGAAACAGCGTGCGCGTGATTGTAAATAATCTATGAAATCATTTGACTTTTCTAATAATCTGTATTATTGTATTAATCACATAGTACAATAATACAGGGGGGATGCAGATGACCTGGTTCATCACTGCCGACCGGCCGGTTTATCTCCAGCTGATCGAGCAAATGGAGCTTGCGATCGCAGCCGGGGAATACCGGGCTGGCGGAAAGCTGCCGAGCGTGCGGGATCTTGCCGCCGAGGCGGCGGTCAATCCCAATACGATGCAGCGTGCCCTGCAGGGACTGGAAGCGCGCGGCCTTGTCAATACGCAGCGCACGGCCGGGCGTACGATTACAGAGGATGAGGCGATGATTTTAGCATTGAGGCGGCAAAAGGCCAGAGAACAGATCGAGCAATTCTGGGCGGCGATGCAGAGGCTCGGGTTTACCCGAGAAGAGGCAATCCTGTTGCTAGAGAAAGAAAAGGAGGAAGAAGCATGATGGAAGCAATCCTGACCTGCCGGGAGCTGACCAAACAATACGGGCAGAAGCCCGCGCTTTGCGATTTCACATACGATTTTCCGAAAGGCCGAATTGTCGGCCTGCTGGGGCCCAACGGCAGCGGAAAAACAACGCTGTTAAAACTCGCCGCCGGTCTTCTTGTCCCTACGCGGGGCAGCATCCGTGTAAACGGCATGGAGCCGGGGACACAGACGAAGAAGCTCGTTTCCTTCCTGCCGGAGCGGAATTATCTGCCCGCGGGCATGCGCGTAAGGGAAGCGCTCGAATTCTTCGGCGATTTCTATGCGGATTTCAAGCTCGACAAGGCTGCGGAGATGCTTAAGGACCTGAAAGTTCAACCAAACGATAAAATCAGCGCCATGAGCAAAGGCACGCGGGAGAAAATGCAGCTTGCCCTGGTGATGAGCCGCGAGGCAGAGCTTTACCTGCTCGACGAGCCGATCGGCGGCGTGGACCCTGCGGCGCGCGACTATATTCTCAATACGATTATTCGAAACTACAACGAAGATGCAACGCTGATTTTATCCACACACCTCATCAATGACATTGAGACAGTCTTCGACGATGTCGTGATGATCGGCGCAGGGCGCCTGGTGCTCGCCGGGAGTGTTGACTATATCCGGGAGGAAAACGGCAAGAGCATTGACGCTCTGTTCAGGGAGGTATTCAGATGCTGAGGAAGTTAATCAAACACGAATTGAGAGCCACGTCTAAAATCTTTTTGTCGCTGTTTGCGGCGGTGGTCGCCCTCATGGGAGGATTTCAAATGATCTTTCTGGTGGCACGGCTGCTCACGGGACGGGATGATACCCATCCGCTGTTAGCGGTTCTTTTTGGGCTTTTCTCCGTGCTGTCCGCCTTTGCATTGCTCGCCATGATGGCTGTGCTTGTCATCGTACCGGTGCAGCGTTTTTATAAAAATCTGCTGGGCGACGAGGGCTATCTGATGTTTACGCTTCCGGCAACGCCTGCACAGCAGATCCTATCCAAACTAACAACCGGTTTGATTTGGATGTTTGTAGGCATGATCGTCTGCATCTTGGCGGTTCTCCTGTTTGCTTGGAATCTTCCGGACATCACAGCCGTCCCATCCATACCGGCCTCTTTTCAGGCGCAGACCGGCATGAGCTTTTATTCGGCGCTGTTCCTATTTGGCCTCTTTATGCTGCTCGTGTTTGCCAATACCTATCTGTATTTTTATCTGTGCATCGCCATCGGTGGGCAGTGGCCGCAGAACCGGCTACTCGCGAGCGCGGTGGCATATCTAATCCTCAATGCTGTATTGCAGTTTGTTGTGTTCTTCGGCATCATTGCGGCGGCGCTGATTTTTTCTTCTGCGGATATCAGCTTTTTCAGGAGTTTGCAATCTCTGGCGGAACAGTCTCCCACCGGATTTTTCTATGGCATGCTCGGTGTAAGCGCAGTTGTGTTGATCGTCCTCAATTTGGTTTATTTCTTTGTCACGCGCTGGCTGCTGAGCAAGCGGCTCAACCTTGCATAATCGCTTCGAAACCCGATTAGGAGCACAGGCAGCGCGGGCGGGGAAATCACACACACTGATTTCCTGCCCGGCGGCTGAGCATCCATGATAATAAAAGCCGGAAGCTGCTGCAGATCATTTTGCAGCAGCTTCCGGCTTTTATATTCTGTTTACCAAATGCCCAGCACATGCTGCATCAGAAGGCTCACGCCCGCGATGCCGATCCAGCAGCATAGCCCCATAAAGATTGGCTTGCCGCCCGTTTTGACCAGTGTGACAATATTCGTATTCAGGCCAATTGCCGCCATTGCCATGACAATGAAGAATTTACTCAAACCTTTTAGGGGGCTTGTGACCGCCGCCGGAAGGTGGAATACCGTCGTCACAACGGAGGCGAGCAGGAAAAACAGAACGAAAAACGGGAAAATCTTTTTGAGATTGACCTTTGCCCCTGTGGCGTTGTTCTTTTCCCTACGCGTGCGCACCAGCGCGAGGACAAGCGTAATCGGGATGATCGCGAGCGTGCGCGTCAGCTTGACGATCGCCGCCGTGTCAAGCGTATTGCTGCCGTGGATGCCGTCCCAGGCCTGTGCGGCTGCGGTGACGGAGGAGGTATCATTGATCGCCGTGCCGGCAAACAGGCCGAAGCCCTCGTTCGACAAGCCCAGCAGGCCGCCGAGGGTCGGAAAGATCAGTGCCGCAATCACGTTGAAAAGAAAGATCACCGAGATGGACTGCGCGATCTCCTCATCATCCGCATCGATGACGGGCGCGGTCGCTGCAATGGCAGAGCCGCCGCAGATCGAGGAGCCCACGCCCACGAGCGTTGCGGTTTTGGAGGGGACCTTCATCACCTTGCACAGGATAAAGGCGATGAGCAGCGATGTGGAGATCGTCGCTAAGATGATCGGTAGGGACTGCTTTCCCTTTTGCAGGATGTCCTTCAGATTCATTCCGAAGCCCAGCAGCACAACGGCGGCTTGAAGAATCTTTTTTGAGGTGAAGGTAATGCCCGGCTGGAGCCGGTCTTTCTTTTTCAGAAGCAGCGTTAGCAGCATGCCTGCGAGAATCGCAAAGACAGGCCCGCCGACCACGGGGACAAGCTGCCCGAGGAACCACGCCGGGATGGAGATTGCGAGGCAAACCAGCAGGCCGCTCCAGTTTTTTTGCAGGAATGATTTCATCCAATGTCTACCCCTTTTGATGAGAATTGCGATTTTTCTGCAGTTCTCACAGCAATTTGTTCCATCATAACACGTTCTTTAGATAAAATGAAATGATAAATATTTATTTATTGATAAGATTATGTTATGATAAAACGGAAAAGGGCAGTTTGAAAAAGAAATGATTCAAATTTTTATGGAAAGAATGGTCATAACGATGCTCGATTTTCGAATGGATACTTTTTTGGCGGTCTGCCGCTCCATGAATTTTACCCGCGCGGCGCAAACGCTTCATATCACACAGCCCGCCGTGTCTCAGCATATCCACTATCTTGAAAAGCTGTATGGCGTTTCATTGTTTACTTATCAAGGGAAGAGGCTCGCGCTGACACAGGCCGGGAAATCGCTTTTGAGCGCAGCCACAACCATGAAGCATGACGAAATCTTTCTCCGGGAGCAGCTTCGTACACTTGGCAGGGACCACAAAAGCCTGATCTTCGGCGCAACGCTCACCGTGGGGGAATTCGCGGTGCCGGAGCGACTTGCTGCGTATCTACTCCACTATCCGGAGACGGACGTTCACTTTATCGTAGCCAATACCCGCGAGCTGCTGCAAAGGATTGATACGGGCGAGATCGATTTTGCCATCGTCGAGGGATTTTTCGAAAAGCGGGAATATGATTCCCTGCCATTTTCCCGGGAAAATTATCTGGCCGTCTGCGGCGCCGGGTACCGTTTTGCAGCGCAGCCACATCGGGTGGAGGATCTGCTGGGGGAGCGGCTTCTCCTGCGGGAGCCGGGCAGCGGGACGCGCGAAATCCTAGAGCGATATCTGGAGGGGCGCAACCTCACTGTGCAGGATTTTTACCAGACGGCGCAGATCAGCAATCTCCATGCGATCAAAACGCTTGTGCAAAAAGGCTGCGGTGTCACCTTCCTCTATGAGGCTGCCGTACGGGAGGAATTGCAGGACGGGAGACTGCGGGCGATCGAGATGGAGGATTTCCCGCTCCAGCACGATTTCACTTTCTTGTGGCGGCGCGGCAGTATTTTTGCAGATCATTACCGCGAAATTTTCGATTCGATGCAACAATCAGAAAGCACGTAGTTCCGGTAAAAACGGCCGCTGGCTTAACAGGCTATCCGCAAAATGCGCCGGATTCGTTGACAAAAATTCTGCGCGGGGATATCGTGTAGCTAACCGCTGATTCCATCCGCATCTTCCGATGCAACCGGCGGCTGCCACCCTTTGTCGACTGGGGAACCATACCACGAACGAAAAGAGGAATCCTATATGAACGAAGAAAAATCGTTACAGGATAAGCGCACCTTTGGCCGCTTTATCTCGCAGAAAAGGAAGGAAGCGGGTCTGACACAGCATGAGCTTGCCGCCCGCCTGTATCTGACGGATACCGCCGTATCCAAATGGGAGCGTGGAGTGACTTATCCGGATATCACGCTGATCTCCGCGATCTGTGAGGTGCTGCATATTACAGAGCATGAATTGATTACGGCCAGCGAGGACGTACAGCAAATTGAACTTGAAAAGCAGGCGGAAAAATTCCGGCGGATGGTGCGCATTTATTCCGGCATTCTGTTCGCTCTCTATGGCATCTCCCTTCTGGTGTGCTTTATCTGCAATCTGGCCGTCCAGCATACGCTCTCCTGGTTCTTTATCGTGCTCACGGCAGAGGCGGTCGCTTTTTCTTTGACGATGGTGCCTGTGCTGGTGAAGAAAAACCGCGGGCTGTGGACGCTGGGCTCTTTTTATCTCTCCCTGAACCTTTTGCTGCTCGTCTGCCGGCTCTATGTGGGAGGGGACTGGTTTCTCATCACCTTTTTATCCGTATTGCTCGGCTTCACAGTGGTATTTCTTCCGTTTGTGCTGCGCGGAATACGGCTTCCGCAGGCGTTGGCGTCGCATAAAACGCTGCTTTGTTTTGCCGTTGATACGGTGCTGCTCTTTCTGCTGGAGGCGGCCGTTTGCCTGCTGACAGGTTACGGATATGCGCTGCTGCCAACTGCTTTCCCCATCACGCTTTACTGTATCCTGCTGCCGTGGCTGTACATGGCGGTTATCCGCTATCTGCGCATCAACGCATTCTTCAAGACCGCAATCTGTGCGTCCAGCACTGGCATCTACCTCTTTTTGATGGACAGCGTCCTGCATACGTTCATCGACGGCGCCCCATTTGCACTGCCGCGCGTAAACTTTCACGACTGGGCCAGCCCCGCCTTTGCGAATACGCAAAACGCCAACATCCTTTTTTTCATTATGGCGGTCTGTGTTGGCCTCGGCCTTCTGTTTGCCATTGGCGGCGTTGTCTGGTCGCTGACCCGGCATAACGGGGGACGGGTGGACAAATGAGCACAGAAACGAAGCGCCTGACGCTGTTCGGCGGCATCACCGGATTTTCTCTGCTGGTTTGCAGCCTGCTTTATTTCCGCACAAGATCAGAAGCCGTTCTTACGGCCTTGATGCTCACACCGGCGCTCAGCTGCATCCTGACGCGGATCGTGACGCGGGAAGGCACAAAGGCGCTGTATCTGAAGCCTCATTGGCGCGGAAACATGAAGTGGTATTTATCGGCGTATTTCCTCACCCCCGCGGTTGCTCTCGCAGGCGCCGGATTGTATTTTCTCCTGTTTCCGCAGCAGTGGGATCCGCTGCATTCCAGCTTCTTTATGGAATCGTGTACGACCTCTCCGGCGGAATACGGCCGAACGCTGCTCACGACGATTCCGCTGGCCGTTTTGGTGAATCCCCTGATGGGGTTTGTGCAGTGCTTCGGCGAGGAATTCGCCTGGCGGGGTTATCTTCTGCCGCATCTATGCAAAAGAATGACCGCGCGCAGGGCCGTCCTGCTCACCGGCTGTGTCTGGGGCCTGTGTCATGCGCCAGTGGCCGCAATGGGGTATAACTATGGCCCCGGTCACCCGGTGGCAAATATTTTTGCCATGGTGCTGTTTTGCATCGTATTGGGCACAATCTCTTCCTATCTATTTTTCAAAACAGAATCTGTGTGGCCCAGCGTCCTTTTTCATGCTGCAGTCAACGGCATCGACCTTTGGACGCCGGAAAGCCTGTTTATGAGCGTGCAGGCCAATCCCTTCCTGGGCCCAAATCTCACCGGCGTTCTCGGCGGGGCCGGTTTTCTGGTGCTCGCGTGCCTGTGCTTTGCGGCTATTTGGAAGGCGGAAAGGAGGGCAGTAGCCTGAGAACGGAGCAGTATAGAGGGCGCAGAGGGGCTGCTCGCGATTCCCGGAATTTTGGCTTTGTTTATGATTCTCATGGCAATTGTCCACAGGAAGCTCAACCGGATTACTTGATGATGCATCAAAAAACGGGAAAGTGGATAAAAAATCCGCTTTCCCGTTTTTCTTTTCATTTGCTTTAATTGAGCATCGCAACGCCTGCCGTTAAATATCCGGCAAAGGTTACCCAGAGGAGGTAGGGGATTTGAAGCAGCGCCGCCTTCCGGCTGATATTGGAGAACATGACAATCATCGTCAGGATCAAAAACCACAGCACAATCAGCCAAGCAAAGGAAAACCAATACCACTGCCGGTCAAAGAAAAAGATGGACCACAGCAGATTGAAAACCAGCTGTACGCCATATACGACAAGGGCGTTGCGTTTGCGGTCTGCGTTTGCGTCGGACGTATATACCAGATAGGCGGAAATCCCCATCAGCAAAAATAAAATCGTCCAGACCACGCCGAACACCCACGAGGGTGGAGAGAGCGGCGGCTTGTTCAGATCCGCATAGACCGCTTTCATGCTGTTCATCGTCAACAGGGCGGACAGCAATCCGACACCCAAGCTGATTGCCAGATTGGCGATCAAAGGTTTCCATTTGATGATCATAATGTACCAGCTCCTTTATAGGAGAAGTATACGTAGAAGCCCGATGATTTATGAGCATTTATCCTTCCTTCACGATCCTGTCCAGACACTGAATCAGATCATTCAGCGTCCGCAGCTCCACATCCTGCTCCAGAATCTCATTTTTTAAATCGATCGAAAGCGATTCAAAATACGGCCTCAATTTCGGGTCGACATAGGACATCGTATCATCACCTCGTATTTTAGCATGCCCGCATCGTCCCGCTTTAACCAAAAAAGCTCCGGATTTGAACCCGGAGCTGAAATTTGATGGACGCATGATTTTTACAAACGCATCCCATACTGCTTTTCATAATAGTTCTGATAATCGCCGCTGCGGATATGCTCCCACCACGCGCGGTTTTTTAGATACCAATCCATCGTTTTCTGAATCCCGTCGTCAAAGCTCGTCCGGGGCAGCCAGCCGAGCTCCCTGTGGATTTTCGCCGGGTCGATGGCATAGCGCCTGTCGTGGCCCGGGCGGTCCCTGACGAAGGTAATCAGCTCCTCGCCTTTGCCGAGCGCTTTGAGAATTGTTTTGACCACCTCGATATTCTGCTTTTCATTGTGGCCGCCCACATTGTAGATTTCACCCACGCGCCCTTTCTCCAAAATCAGCTCGATGGCGCGGCAGTGATCCTCGACATACAGCCAGTCACGCACGTTTTTTCCATCACCGTAGACCGGAAGGGGCTTGTCCTCCAGTGCGTTGAGGATCATCAGCGGGATGAGTTTTTCCGGGAAATGATACGGGCCATAGTTATTTGAGCAGCGGGAAATCGTCACCGGTGTGCTATAGGTCCGGTAATAGGCCATCACGAGCAGGTCGGCTGATGCCTTGCTCGCGGAATAGGGGGAGGAGGTATGGAGCGGCGTCTCTTCCGTAAAAAACAGGTCGGGCCGGTCGAGCGGCAGGTCACCATAAACCTCGTCGGTTGAAACCTGATGATAGCGCTTTGTCTGAAATTTGTTGCATGCGTCGAGCAGCACCTGTGTGCCCAGGATATTAGTTTTCAAGAAGATTTCCGGCGTATCGATCGAGCGGTCAACATGGCTCTCTGCTGCAAAGTTGACAACCGCGTCAAAGCCTTCTTCCTCAAACAGGCGGTAGACGGCGCCCCGATCAGTGATATCGCCGTGCACAAAGCGCAGGCGGGGATTGTCCAGAACCTCCCCGAGCGTTTCCAGATTCCCGGCATAGGTCAGGGCGTCGAAACAGACGACGCGGCAGTCCGACCGGTTTTGCAGCAGATAGTGGATGAAATTGCCTCCGATAAAACCGGCACCGCCGGTTACTAAAATATTTTTCAAACGAAAGACCTCCCTCTAACGGTATCTTTTCATATGTTTTGTTGAAATCAATGCTTTATTATACAGATTAGTGGAAAGAAATGCAAGAATCCCTTGTGACTACGCCATTGAAAAGGCATGGCTTTTCGGGTAAAATAGATTTGTAACTATGAAAAAATAATGAAATGGGGCTTTTTTATGGCAGACCTCACACCGAAGCACGTTTCCGATTCTATGACCAGCCAAGTGCAGATCATCATGCCGGAGCATATCAACGGCTACCACCGGCTGTTCGGCGGGCAGCTCGTCGAATGGATTGACGTGGTCGCGGGTGTTGTGGCGCGCCGCCACAGTAACTGCAATGTGACAACGGCCTTTATCGACCATTTGCATTTTAAGGCCCCGGCCTATGCGAATGATACGGTTGTCATCAAGGGCCGGATGACCTATGTCGGGCGCACCTCCATGGAGGTACGGGTAGACGCCTTTGTCGAAAGCCTTGACGGAAAGCGGGAGCTTGTCAACCGCGCCTATCTTGTCGTCGTCGCGCTCGATGAAAATGAGCGGCCCGTCGAGGTGCCAAAGCTGATCCTGGACACGCCCGAGGACGAAGCGGAATGGGAGGCTGGCCGCCGGCGCAGCCTTCTGCGCAAGCAGCGCAGGGAGGAAGAAAAGGCACTGTTGCGTCAAATCGAGGAGCACGGTGCAGTATGATTCTCAGTGTCAGCCGCCGCACGGATATTCCGGCATGCTATGGGGAATGGTTTCTGAACCGCCTGCGGGAGGGCTTTGCCCTCGTGCCGAATCCGTATGCGCCGCACACGCTTCGAAGGGTTCCGCTTTTAAGGGAAGTTGTGGATTGCATTGTTTTCTGGAGCAAAAATCCGCGCCCCTTTCTCCGTTTCCTTCCTGAAATTGAAGAAAGGGGATATCCCTTTTATTTTCAGTTTACGTTGAATCCCTATGGGGATGCGGTGGAGCAGAATCTGCCCGGCCTTAGGGAGCGGATCGAAACCTTCCGTCTCCTGAGCGAAAAAATCGGGCCGCAGCGCCTCGTGTGGCGGTATGATCCGGTGATCGTGGATAACGCGTATCCTGCCGGTTGGCACAGGATGCAGTTTGAATTCCTATGCCGCGAACTGCACGATAGCGCATGCCGCTGCATCTTCAGCTTTTTTGACCGATACGCAAAGGACCGTAGCGGGTTTCAGGAGACGGATGAGAAAACCATGCACCAGATTGCGCGTAGCTTTGCCGAAACCGCCGCGCGGTATGGCATGCCGCTATTCACCTGCTCGGAGGCGGTTGATCTCAGCGCATATGGGATTTTTCACGCGGCCTGCATTGATTCCAATTTGATCGGCCGGATCATCGGCTGTCCGGTTCACGCGAAAAAAGACCCGAATCAGCGCCCCTTCTGCGGCTGCATGGAGAGCGTGGACATCGGCTCTTACGACAGCTGCACAAACGGCTGCGCCTATTGTTATGCCAATCGGGGAATAGAGCGTGCCCGCCGCCGGGCTGCAATGCACGACCCGCGCTCTCCCATGCTGCTTGGGTGGCCGGACGGAACGGAGATGATAAAAGACGCTCCCAGCCAAAGCCTGCGTCTTGCGCAGACCACTTTGTTTGAAAAGGAGTTTTTCTGATGCCGCAATTGTTTCTCGGCTGCCATCTGTCCTCCTCGAAGGGCTTTCTGGCCCTTGGAAAAACCGCGTTGCACATCGGGGCGAATACCTTCCAGTTCTTCACACGCAATCCGCGTGGCAGCAAGGCGAAAACACTGGATCTTGCGGACGCGCAGGCCCTGCGGGAGCTGATGGCGGAGCACGGATTTGGAAAAATCATCGCCCATGCGCCCTATACGCTCAACGCCTGCTCGGCGGATGCGCATGTGCGGGAATTTGCGTTGGAGACGATGGCGGACGACCTGATCCGCATGGAGGCACTGCCGGGTAATTTCTATAATTTCCATCCGGGAAGCCACGTTGGGCAGGGGGCGGAGCGGGGGATCATCCTAATAGCGGATACGCTCAATGCGATCCTTAGGCAGGAGCAGTCCACAACCGTTTTGTTGGAGACGATGGCGGGCAAGGGCAGCGAGGTCGGCCGCCGGTTTGAAGAGCTGCGGGAAATCCTTGACCGGGTGGAGCTTGGCGACAAGATGGGCGTGTGCATGGATATCTGCCATGTCTTCGATGCCGGATACGATATCGTAGATGATCTCGACGGTGTGCTCGCGCAGTTTGACCGCGTGATCGGCCTTGAAAGGCTGTGCGCTGTGCATCTTGCGGACAGCCGGAATCCTCTGGGCAGCGCGAAGGACCGCCATGCGCCCATTGGGGAAGGGCAGATCGGCCTGGATGCCTTCCGGCGGATCGTGCGGCATCCGGTGCTCTCAAAGCTGCCGATGTGCTTGGAAACGCCGCATGATGAGGAAGGCCATGCGCGGGAGATCGAGCTGCTGCGGGAGCTGGCGGAGAAACAAAGTGAAGAATAATTTATTTTGAAAATTGGAGAAATCTAATTTGCAACGCACCGGACTGAATAAAGAGCAGTCCGATGCGTTTTGTTAATAGGCCAACAATGCACTGAATCGGCCTATGAGGAGTCGATGTGAATTAACTTCTCTCAAATTGTAAAAATATCCTAAAATCATTGACTTTTTAATAATTATTCATATAATAGTAATTGATGGGGATATTATCAGAAAGATGGATGGGGTGATACCATTGAACAAATAACAGAGGTTCGCTGTTTTTTGACGGAGAATCTTCTTTACAACCTTCCCGATGTTATATTTTAAAATAGTGATAAGAGCTTTACAAGTTTTTACCAGAGCAGAAAGGAATGGTTATAACAATGAAGAAGTTTATTAAAATCACAGCAGTTATACTAGTTGCGTTTTTAAGTTCTATGCAGTTTACAGGAATTGTTTACGGTGTTGGAAATAGTATGCCTCTATCTGAATTGGAACATCAAGTCCGTCTAGAGTATTTACTAAACACTGAAATGAATGAAATAAAAGAAGAAGGACAGTACTTCACATTATCAAAAATGAGGACGGTTCATGATTTCGCTGGGAATGCCTACACGGTAGCCGAATTTGTTCCCACGGGGTATGCCATATTAAATGAGGATACAGGTATTTTTGTAGAATATAGCACTACTTGTGATTCTCCTTTTTTAGGCTATGAAGGAAATTTGTATTATGCAGGTATTGGTATGTTTTATAAAAAAAATAATCAAATGGAGACAGTCGATTTGCATACAGGTAAAGCTATCTCCCAAGAGGATATTGCTGTGCTTAAAGAGCAGTGTAAAGAGCAGTACAGTAAGCTTGAACAGAATAGATATGAAGCGGTAAACGACTACTTAACAAAAAAATTTGCTGTCTATCAACCTAAAGCGGCTGCCGCATCATCAGAAACGTATGTATCATCCTCGTCCAGGTTAAGTAACTTATATGACCCCGGATATATAACAAGAGGCGACAATGGCGTTTGCGGTTATATTGCTGCTGCAATGATACTATATTATTATAGATCCTCTGGACGGAGGAATATTACTGAAGCGGCTGACTACACCACTAAAAATGGTAAATATTATATAGATAAGCGACTTACAAATTATCTAGTAGATAAACTGCGCGTTCAATTAGGATTACCTTTTAGTACACATGCAAATCAAATTAAAACTTTATTAAGCAATTATATCCGCATTTATTGTAATCGATTGGGTTTGAGCCAATCCGGAATTGAACATAGCACTTGGTATGTTCCGACTACAGGTTTAATTTGTTCAAAAATAAGTGCCAACAAGCCGGTGATTGTATTTGCTGGATCACTGAGTAAGCCAGGTGGAGGACTTACAACAAATCATGCAGTTGTGGCATATGGATATCGTTATGTGAACCTTCCAAACAGACCGAATGAACTTATTGTTCATTATGGCTGGATCGGTCATAGTAAAGTCTATATTAGCGGTATCTGGGGAAGTATATATACTTTAACCTGCTAGTAGGGGGAGCTGTTATCATGAATGAGAAGAAGGGGAAGCGTTCAAGCAGCAAGAAGCTGCTTTTTGCTTCGCTCGGCATAGCTCTGCTACTGATTGCGGGCATTTTGGCGCTTGCACTCTCTCCGGCGGGCAGGGTACGAACGGTCCCCACCCTTTGTGCCAATGATTTCTTCTCTGGGGAAGCGATTGAGATTCCCTATCGCACGAAGGGCCTACCCCACGGCGTGGCGACCTCTTTCCAATGCGAAGATTTGGAGGCGTTTGCGCAGCGGCTTCCCGCCAAGTTGGGGGAGGGTTACGAAGTGAAGCAGTTCGGCGCGGATTCCCTGTTGATCTGGCAGAAAAAACTTCCCGCCTGCTACCTGATTCTGCGGCAGACGAATGCTTCCACGGATTCCTGTTGCAACTTTCTGCTGTTTGATATGCAGGCTGTGTTGGGGGAAAGAGAGGCGAGTCAATCCTTTGTATTTCCCTATCATTTGATCTCCTTGATGCAATCGCAGGGAACCATTTATTACCGCTTCGATCCGGCGGTATCCTATGAGACGCAATATACCAAGCAGGATTTCCTGGATTTTTATCGCCGCCTGGGCCAGTATACTGTCGCCGAAACAAAGGATGGATTTCAGATTATGCGGGCCCACGGGCTTACCTCCGGCCGAAAACAGCAGGGTCGGGATGCGGTCACAATCCCAGACAGGGGCTTGGATGCACCGGTGCGTTTTACGTTTTTGCAGGAGGGCGCCAAAACCTTCGTGCGGCTGTCGCTGCCGGAAGCAAACGAAGCCTGAAACGCTTTTATAGGAATGGATCAAATATCAGGCCTGCCGCAGAAAAGATCACTGCGGCAGGCCCAATTATTTACTTTGAAAAATTGCTCACAGCAGCTTCGCAGCGTCGCGGTCGAGGAAAATATGTGCATCCTCATGCTTCTGCAAAACAGATGCCGGGCACTTCGGAGAAACCTCGCCTTTGATCATGTTGTAAACCGCCTGCGCCTTGGCTTCGCCCGTGGCGATCAAGACGATTCTTTTCGCCTGCATGATGCTGTCGATGCCCATCGTCAACGCATAGTGCGGCATATCGGAATCCGGGAAGAAGCGCTTGTTCGCTTCCAGCGTGCTCTGTGTGAGCGCTACCTTGTATGTAGTGTGCGTGAATTCATCCGCTGGCTCGTTAAAGCCAATGTGGCCGTTATTGCCAATGCCGAGCAGCTGCAGATCGATACCGCCTGCCGCTTGGATGCGCGCCTCGTACTGTGCGCACTCCGCTTTTTCGTCCGCGGCATTGCCGTCGAGGAAGTTCACACGCGCTGGGTCGATATCCGTATGGCGGAACAGATTCGCAAACATAAAGGAATAGTAGCTGTTTTTGTCGTCTCGCGGCAGATCGCAGTATTCATCGAGGTTGAAGGTCGTGACATTGCGGAAGGAGATATTTCCAGCGTTATATTCCTTCGTCAAAAATTGATAGGTCGGAATCGGGGAGGAGCCAGTCGCAAGCCCCAGCACACTATCCGGCTTTTCCTTTACCTGCTCGACAAACAGCCTGCCCACGACCACGCCGATTTCCTGCGCGTTTTCGAGAATCTGTACGTTCATTTTTGTATCCTCCAATTTTATGATCATCCAGAAACTATATTATACCATATTTCTGCGCAATCGGAAGATTTTTTTGCTGAATATAATGATACTTCTATATGGGCATCATGCAAAATATAGTTGGATAAAAAGCTTGATTTTTTACCGCCTACGGTTCGTCCCAGACGACGGGAACGTAAAGTCTACCTGCATTGTCAATCTCTCCGCCCATCCGGAGGTGACGGGGCTGACCACAGACGATAACCCCGGCGACGTCCTGAGCGCCGATTACACGGCCTATATGGAGCAGATCATCAATGAAGAGGGCTATAACTTCATGTTTTTGAGCGTTCACCATCCCTGACGCAGGAGAATTTCCTGCAATTCTGCAAGGGCCTGGCGGCGAGCCCTGTAATCCGGGAGGATGGCTTCCACAATCGCCCAGAAGCGAGGGGAATGGTTCAATTCGATCAGATGCGCAAGCTCATGCACGGCAACGTAATCGATTTCCTCCGGCGGCGCGAACATCAGCCGCCAGGAAAAATTGAGCCCGCCCTTTGCCGAGCAGGAGCCCCAGCGCGTTTTTGCCGAGGTGATGCGCACTTGCTTGGGGCTTTTTCCAATGAGCGGGGCAAACCGTTCCACCGCCTTTGGAAGATACTCTTTTGCCGCCCGGCGGTAGAAGTCCGCAAGGGCCGCGCGCAGTTCCTCCGAGGACGTCTCCGGCAGGAGAAAGCCGGTTGCGTTGAAGGAAACCGCCCGATTTTGCGACCGTTCCGACGGATACTCTCTGCCGAGAAACAGGACGGGACCGCCGGGCTGGATTTTGTAAGAATCCTGCATTTGTTTCCGCTCCAGAGCTTTCGCCTGATGTGAAAGAATCCACGCTTCTTTTTCCCGGATAAAGCGGTCGATTTCCGCCTTTGGGGCGCTATACGGCGCACGTACTTCTACGGAGCCCTCTTTTGTAATATAAATGCCAACTGTTTTGCGCTTCATGCGCTTCATTTGGTAATCCATCAAAACGCCTCTGTTTTTTCAATCTTAATCTTTTTTCAATATAGCGGGTCTTCGGTAAAAGGTCAACCCGCCTCAAAAAAATAGCAATATATATCGCAATGAAGCACGGCATGAAATGCAGCTGCGGGAAAGATCGAACAGTTTCCCAAAAGCGGCTGCATGCTTGTTATATGAAATAGGTGCCGGATGCCGGGCATCCGGCGCGATTTATTTTCTTTGAAATTTACCTGGATGAGAATTTTTGTGCTATACTAATACAATTATCAGCAGGGAGGCGAAAAGGGCATGGGAGAATATCTGACCGCGCCGCTGCCGCGTGCCGCTTCGCCGGAGGAGGTAGGCATCTCCTCCGCAGAAATTTTACGCTTCGTCGAGGATTTAAAGGAGAGTGGCATTGAAAACCACAGCTACATGGTCCTGCGCGGCGGCTTTGTTGCGGCGGAGGCATTCCATGACCCTTTTGCCCCCGATATCCCGCATCCGATGTATTCCGTGAGCAAGACTGTGACAGCGATTGCCGTCGGCTTTGCCATCGAAGAGGGGCTTTTTACGCTGAGCACGCGCATTCTGGATCTCTTTCCGGAATATATGCCGAAGTCGCCGGACGATCCGCTCTGGGAACTAACCATCTTTCATCTGGTCGCTATGCAGAGCGGCAAGGAGGCGAATTTTCTCGATCCAAAGGAAAAAGGCGACTGGGTCGCGCGCTTTTTTGCTTCCGGATGGGAGGGGCGGCCCGGCCGCTGGAAATATGTCAATGAGAATATGTATATGCTCTGCGCCGCGATCCACCGCGTCACGGGCGCGAGCGTGACGCAGTTCTTGACGCCCCGGCTATACTGTCCTTTGGGGATCACAACTCCCTTCTGGGAGACAGATGAAAACGGCGTGGAAGCCGGCGGCTGGGGATTGTGGCTGAAAACGGAGGACTTTGCCAAAATCATGCTCTGCTATGCGCAGGGCGGTGTTTATAACGGCAAACAGGTGATCCCTGCCTTTTGGGCAAAATCAGCACCGCAGAAGCAGACGGACAATTCCTCCAGCAAGGGGACGGATACGAGCGCAGGCTACGGCTTCGGCCTCTGGCGGTGCCGGGGGGAGGAGCACGCCTACCGCGCGGACGGCCTGTTTTCACAGTTCGGCATCGTCTTTGAGGATTATGACGCCGTGCTGGTGATGACGAACGCTGCGCTCGATGAACAGGCCGTGCTCGACTGCATCTGGCGGCATTTCCCGAAGGCTTTCCAGGAGAAGACGGTGGAAAAAACGCCTCCTGTGCCGCATGAACTGCTGGAGGAGTCTTACCCGTTGGACGTGGTGCCTGTCGGCATCCGCAGCCGCCTGGAGGAAAAGCTGGAGCAGAGCGTCATTCGCGTCAAGCGCCGCCGCTCGCTCAATCTCATCCACTTTCCGCCGAGCATCCTGCCGATCGCTGCGACCTATTTGAAGCGCGATAAGGCGGGTAATTTTGATCAGATCCTCTTTGCCTTCAGCGTGGATAAATGCGCGATGACCTGGACCGAGGGCGATGAAACGAATACCGTCGTCTGCGGTATGGACGGCCACCAGCGCTATGGGAAAATTGTGCTGGGAGGCATCGCCTATACCGTCTGCGCCAGTGCTGCATGGCTCGATGAAAGGACGCTGGAGGTTTGGATCCGTCCGCTGGAAACAGTTGCGAAACGCACAATTGTTTTTCAATTTGACGCGCTTCGTGTCCATATCCGTCCTGGCAGCGCACCAACAATCCGCGAGCTGGCGGGGGAGATGGCGATGATGGCAACGCGGCTGATCCATTTCCGGCCCTTTGTGGCGGTCTCTAAATTTTTTCTGCGCCTGTTTTATCCGTTTTTGGAGCCGCATATGCACGGTATCCTCGTCCCACGCGAGCTCATCGATACAATGAAATATAAAAAAAAGCAACTGAAGGCGGCCCTGGCTGCTATGGAAGAGAAAAAGCAGGTGCCAAAATAGTCTTCTGGCAAACTCCACGGAGCGTTTATTGCAAAATGTTGTATTTGGAGAAGGGCTGGTTTTCAAGAGGCTGTAATGTTGTAGACAAGGCGGCAACGGGCTGTGCCGCTGCCGCCCTAAAAATTTTTGCCCTGTTTTCCACCACTCTACGCTGTTTACACATAACAAGGTGTTCTAACCCGTTTCGCACAGATCGTAGAAAAAGACAAGTAAGAAGCGATTGTTTCTTGCCCGTCTTTTTTCTTCCTGTCACACAGTAGAAAGCCGTTTTTTGAGTACTATACGACTTTTTTTCTTTTGCTGCCTTCAGAATTGATTTAACTTTGTTTTAACCCTGGTAAAATCCAATTTTGTTCAGATGATACCATTCCAATATTTTAGTTTCCGGCTTTGCCTTTAGTAGCGATAAAATTTCTCGTGTAAATTCCAATACCCCTGAGCCATTTGAAGTAATAATATTTGCGTCGCATACAGCCTGTCTTTCAATAAAATGCTTTTCTCCTTTATAGTGTGGAGCCTGGGACTTCATAAATTCCAGAGTATTTCCAGAGTGTTTAATATTATCCAAATATCCGTTTTCCGCCATAAAATTAGCAGCGTTACATATCGCACCTACGGGAATATGATGTTTTACTGCATAATCAACAAGCGGTAAGACGGTATTATTTTTCTGTTCCATCCATGCAAGCCCACCAGATAGGACCAAAAGACTAAAATCTCGCGGAAAGTCATCAACGGAATAATCTGGGAGAACATGAAAGCCACCCATGGAAACTTTGGGTTCTTTATCAAGACTAATCGTTTTCACCACATATTCTGTTTCAGAAGAGTTTAGTTCCGAAGATAAGTATGCTGGTTCCCAATCCGCATAACTATCAAAAATAAAAATGAGCACTTGTTTCTTCATTGTTCATCCGCTCCTTTCTTTGATTAAGAGTTTACATCAAAAAAGGTGACAACACTGTGTCACCCTTTGTAATGAGAATTTATTTTATTTATGCGGCGTTTGACTTCTTCATAAAGTTCCGGCGGTGAAACCACTCGTACTTTATCAATGATTCCCATAACAAAATTCGCTGTCCATAACAGATCCGAAGCGAAGAAACGTATTTCCCGTAACTGTGTTTCAGAATTTACATTCTTTTCAAAGAAACAAGCGTCTATCTTATCTGTCAATCCAAATTCTGCTGAAATGTCATATTCTAAGATAACTTGGAACATTCCCTCTTTGCATTTGTCCGAAAACAGGTTTGTGCCATAGTCATTTTTCAACTCTATACTACTGATTTGACGCATTGTGAATTGTTCTTCCAATTCTTCATAGCTAACGATACGTCGGAGCTTGAATAAGCGAAAATCGTTTCTTTTTCGGCAGAAGGCATAGAGATACCATTGTGATTGTCGAAAAACAAGTTTGTGCGGTTCAACAATCCGCATAGATCGGGATTGCTTTGAAATGTATTCCAAATGAATACAATGTCTGTTTTGAATCGCTTGACTCAATGCCATAACTTTTTCCTTTGTAGTACTGTCGCTGAACCACGAAGATAGATTGATTACATATTGGCTTTGCGAAAAAAGGTTACTTTCTTTTTCTGGCGCAAGCTTTGCTATTAGATTTGTTATGGCAGTATCTCCATCAATGCTTTTCAAACCATTCAATGCGGTAAAGACTTTTTCTGTATCATCAGCGGATAATACCCGATTGTCTATTTTATATCCCTCTATGATAGATACCCCTCCGCCAATACCAGGATAAGTTACAATGGGTATACCGGCACAATTCAGTGTGTCTAAATCTCTGAAAATGGTTCGTTTCGATACCTCAAATCGTTGCGCTAATTCTTGAATTGTAATCTTGTCAACATTTGCAAGAACACAAACTATTCTTGACAAGGGCATAATGCCAAGTGAAAAGGTTTTAGATTTTCCAGTGGATTGTAACACTCTCACTGGTAGCGTCAATCTGTGATATGAGTATATCAACCACTTTACGCTTATCGTCAAAGCTCACGGACTCCCAATCATCAAGATAGCCCGTAATGCTATCAATCTGTGAAGCGGAAACAGAATTAGCGGTGAGGTCTGCGACCAGCCGGAGCTGTTTCTGCCGTTCCGCATCCAGTTCCTCAATGCGGGTGTTTGCGTATTGCAGGAGAAGCGGATTAGCGCCGGACAAAGTGTCCAGAAGTTTCTCGATCTCGCTTTCCGTCTTTGCAAGGGCAACACGGGCGGCGGTCAGCTTCGGATTATAGCTTTGTTCCTTGCCGCCTTTCAGCGTGTGGAATTTCCGCATCTTCTTAACCATCTCGCCGTAAACAAACGCCTCCATGCTTTGCGCGGTCAGCGTACCGGCTCCCTCGCAGCTCTTATTGTCTGCCCGTTGTTTGCATCGCAGGTAGGTGACACCATTTCTGGCGTTCAGACTTGCCAGGGCATAGCCGCAACGTCCACACTTGATTTTCCCGGCCAGCCATGTGTTATGGCATTTCCGGCCATTCTGGAATGTGGTGTTTTGTGAGAGCTTGCGCTGAACGGTCAGCCAGAGCTGGGAGGGGATGCGCCCCTGGTGGGGAGCAATCACGAGGATCGGCTCCTCGCCCTCGCGCCCTTGATAGAGATAACAGCTATTGTCCCCTGTGAACATTTCCGGGGGACTTTCGATTTTTACGCCCTGGGCCTTGAAGTATTCGTAGATGTCCATATCGGCCTGGACGTAGACAGGGTTTCTCAGCAGTTGAGCAATAAACCCGCGCTTTAGGGACTTGTCATAAACCTTGATGTCGTTCTCGGCAAAGTACCGGGATATGTCGCCGTAGGAATTGCCCGGCTCCCCATACATTTGATACATCAGCTCGGCAAAATCCATTTCCGCATTTTCTACCAGCTTCTTTGTCTTGATCCCGTCCATGACGATGGGCTCGGTATCAAAACCGTATGGCGTCCGCCCCCGCATATAGTAGCCTTTGGTACACCGGGAATAGAAAGCGTCCTGCACACGCATCTGGATGCTTTCGCGTTCAAGCTGGGCAAAGACAATGCAGATATTGAGCATCGCCCGGCCCATTGGTGTGGAAGTGTCAAACTTTTCTGTGCAGGACACAAACTCCACATCGTACTGCTTGAACAGTTCCATGAGCTTTGCGAAGTCCACGATGGAACGGCTAATCCGATCCAGCTTGTAGACGATCACCCGCTTAATCAGGCCCAGCCGGATGTCCTGCAGAAGCCGCTGGAAGTCGGGGCGCTCAATGTTCTTTCCAGAGTAGCCCTTGTCTTTGTATTCCTTACCCTCACCGCCTTTAAGCTCATAGCGGCAAAATTCAAACTGACTTTCAATGCTGATACTGTCTTTTTTGTCAATCGACTGCCGCCCATAAATTGCATCTATTCTACTATCCATAATTAGCTCCCTTCCGTTAAACGGGAGCCAACCTACAATTATATTGTACCTCTGCCGCCCCCTTACTGCAAGGATGACTCTGGCCTACCCCCGCCCGGCATATTTGCGGAACACGTCAAACAGCCGCCGCTCGATCTCGCGGTTGCGCTTGTCCTGTTCCTGCGGGGAAAAAACGGGGGTGAGATTTTTGACGGTGATCGTGCGATCTCCGAGTACAGCAGTTTTGATTTCACTTTCATATTTGACCTGTGCCTGCATAAAATCCCTCCCATACAATCAAAGAATGTCTTGAAACATGGCAAAGGCCAGCACCGGGAAAGTGCTGGCCTTTGGCCGGATATGTACCTCTGGACAAAGTGTCCAGAACTTAGTAGGGGCTCCGCTCGTAGTAAGCCTCGGCCTCCTGCAAAGTGGTATAGTCGAACACCTCGTAAAGCTCGACCATCACCTGTTCAATGTCGGACGGCTTAAAGTCGCACCGCTCCATCGCGGCGATGACGTACCCCCGGCAGGCATCGTTGCTCCACGGCTGGGAGAGCAAGGCCGCCAGTTCTGGATCATAGTTCATAGAGCGTTCCCCTCTTTCTTGATAAATTAGGGAGTGCCGCGCCCGTTTCCTTGACCTGTCCAAAGACAACCATACTCAGCGCGGCATCCCCGCACAACGGGGAACGGCGGCCCGGAGGGACAGGCGGCCAGCCTGTCCAATGGCGGATCGTGGCCGTGGGTTGGCCCGGCCCACCTGCGGCGCTGGTGTTTGTCGCTCGTTCTCCGTGGAGAGAAGTCACCGCGCACCCGCCGCCTGGCTCCCCGCGTTACACTCAGGGCCGCCGCCGTTCCGTTGCGGAGAGGTTATATTTCCCTCTCTACTAACCAAGACATTTTTGCATCAATTCCAAGTGGGGAAACAGCAAAAATTAAAAAGTTTTTTTCATGCGTTCCAGGCCCCGCTTGATAGACTGGCGGACGGACTCCTCATGTACCCCATCGGCCTCGGCAATCTCTTTGATGCTTATGCCAAGAATGATGTGAGCGTCAATCCGGCGGCCCTGGATCTCCGGCAGGGAGTTGAGGGCGTTCCACAGACGGATGAACAGCTCCATGCGCTCCAGAAGCTCCTGAGGAGTGGGCTCATGCAGGCAGGCGGAGTATTCGATCCCGTCCTCACAATCCAGGGAATACTGCGCCTTGTGCCGGGTAAGCCGCCGCTGGTAGGCCGCTTCATAGCGGACGCTGGCCCGGAGCGCCTCGGCCACTTCCTCGGTGACTTCAATAAACTGATCCTGCGTGTACCAATAATAAAAATCTTTCAGATTGATGGTAGTCATTATAAACCTCCGTTTCGGTGTTGGGTGAACGAGTGACCGAAACGGGGCTCGGCGGGGAGCGGCACCCTGGGGAGCTGCTCCGTACCTCGGGACACTTTGTCTCGAAGTGCAGATAACAAAAAGCGCCTGCGCGACACAAAGCCACGCAAGCGCATGAAATGACAAATTCATTTATGTACTGCCAAATTTCGCATCCACCGCCGGACTGATCCTGTTGGGCGGGTGGGCTTTTTTTGACAGGTTAGGGGGATGGAAAAAGAAAAAGGACACAGCGATACCTCCCGGACACCGCCGTATCCTTAAAAAAGGGCGACTTTATCACACCCCCCGTATTCTCATTTTTTGACAAGAAAACGGCGGCTTGAAATTTGTTATTTCAAAACCGCCGTTACACCGTTGCTGTTAAACAGCGGCTTTTATGCGAAGTATGTTTTTCTTTTATACAGAGCTGTTTCCGCCAGCAACGGAGAACTATTTGCTGTTTTCCAACTGGCTAAATATCCTTTTGGAATATAAAGAAATCAAAAGTGCTGCAACTGCGGCACCAATTAAAACTATCCATGTGTGCATAGCGAAAAGATCAAATAAGACTCCATAAATCGCCTGCCCTATCGGTTGGCCACACATCGCAATCGAAATTAGTGCCGCCATAATTTTTCCTACTAATTGCGGCGGTGTTTGTGTCTGAACCATTGTATAAATCTGTACCATAAAAAGCGTAGACGCACCCATAGCCGCAAAGCTCATTAAAGTGATTGCCCAATATGATACAATAGCGGGCATATTCAAAAAGAGGGATATTCCCATAATTGCCACAGCCGCAGAGCAAGCCAAAAGTAGCACATACGAATTTTGAATTTTCAGCTTTTCCGATACGATTGCGGTTAAAATTCCGCCGCACAAACCACCCAATGCCAGCGCCCCCTGCGTGAAGCCATACATGGTGTCAGACATCCCTAACACCTGTGTAATGAGAATAGGAGTTCCGACAATCATCACCGCGCTTAAAACCAAGTTGAAGATAGACACCAGAAAGACCACCGAAAAGAAAATAGGCTTTTCTGTTTTTACAAACTGATAGCTTTCTTTCAGATCCATCCCGACTACCTGAAATACGCCGACTTCACGCGGGCGCTTTTCATGCGGGATGTGGATAAAGATTTCCATGATGGCGGAAAAAGTAAAACACGCCGCACTCAAAAGCAAAATCGGATAAATACCCCAAAGAGTAAACATTACGCCGCCGATCACCGGCCCTAACAGACCGGAAAGTGTATTGACTTGATTGATGACAGCGTTCCCAGCCATCAACTTATCTTTCGATACCAGCAAAGGGACGCTTGCCTGTACTGCTGGCTGGTATGTACCGGAAATACCATAAAGCAACATCAAGACAACGATAAAAAGCGGAACTGTTGGGATTTTCCCCAGCGAAAAGTAAAACAGCATGATAATAGCCGCCGTGGAGAAGTCCAGCCCCACCATAATGTCACGCTTGTTCACACGGTCAGCCAGTACACCGCCGACCATCGAAAGAATAACCATCGGTGCAAAAGAGCAGGCAGTTACTACGCCAAACAATGTAGACGATCCTGTTTCTCGCAACAGGTATAGCGGCAAGGCAAAGCGCAAGATAGCGTTGCCAAAGAGAGAAATGATCTGGCCGATCACGACGAGAGTAAAATCACGTCTGAAAAGTTTTGTCTGCATAAAGAACCTCCATTATCCGATTATTAAACCGACCGTCGGTTTGATATGTGTCTAAAATAAACTGCCCTTTAGGGGAGCAGTTCATTTTAGGGAGTTAGGCCGTGTGCTGAGATTTGCAGTAGCTGATATAGCCATCTATCATTTCGTTGTCCAAAAGCTGGTTGATGCCAGCACCTTGTAACAGGTCATTAAATGTTTGGCACCGATTACGCATCCCTGTTTCGTCTGTCATACTAACCAGCGGATTGAGCCATACATTCGACAAAACCATGATAGCCTCTGCCAGTGCATGAGGATTTGTCGCTCGAATGGAACCATCGTCAATCCCTTGCTGTAAGATCGGCTGGATAAACTTTGGAGCAACAATCTGATAGAGCTGTGCAATCTGCATCGCCAAGAAACGCGGATTATCCAATAGGCAGGGTGTAACTGTCAGCATTAAACTCTGGTTAGAATTAAACAAAGCAGCCTTAAAGATTGCCCGCAGTTTTTCCAGCCCATTCAAAGATTTATCATCCCGTACTTTTGCCAATGCACTTGTGTTTTCTTCCCCTATACGATGGAAGATCGCTTCAAAGATTTCTTCCTTGGACGAAAAGTGATGGTAAATTGCGCCTTTTGAAAGATTTGTTTCGTTGATAATGTCCTGCAAAGATGTTGCATCATATCCTTTTTCAACAAACAGATGGGTGGCAACATCCAAAATCAGCTTTACGGTTTCCTCCGGGTATTTGTTTCTTGCCATCCCGCACCTCCATACAAACCAACGGTCTGTATAAAGCATAACAGAGTACAATCTGTTTGTCAACCCTTATATGAATTGCCCGCTATCGAAACATGAAAATAAATAGTCAGTAGTATGAAATATGCAATCGTTCAAATAATAATACCTGAAATGTAAAATTACATTAGGTGATGTTATGAAGATTGAGAGAGATGAACGGCGCTTTGATTTTCACGATATAGGGCTTGCCATCAAGCGGGCGCGGGAGGCCGCCGGGATGACGCAAGAGCAACTGGCCTATATTGTTGACCGGGCTCCTCGCACCATCATGTATAACGAGAATGACGGCCAGCATCCCAGCTTTAACACCTTTTATCAGTTGGTGACAATGTTCGATATATCGGTAGATCAATATTTCTATCCATCCAAGAATAGGGGGAGCGAGTGCAGAAAGCGTATTGACGCTATGCTCAACGCCCTGGACGAAAAGGAACTGAAAATTGTAGAAGCCACGATCCAGGCGATGAAAGCGGCTAAAGAAACGGAGGATGCGTAAGAGAAGCACGCGCCTCCGTTTTTTCATGCCATGTTGCGGGGGAGCGCGTTTTGGCAAGCAATTCGGGTGTGGCCACACTCCGAAATTTTCACAGGCCGCAGGCCCGTGAAAATGCTTGTTGGGGAGCTCCCCAAACCCGCTGGACTTCTGGACACTTTGTCCAGAAGTCCCGGCGCAAGCACCCATTGTTGGCGGCCCGGAGCTAACGCTCCTGGGCCTTATTTTTTTGCTCGTCCGCGTGGCCGAGCAGGTGATCGATATTTGCCTTGACTGCCACGGCCTGCCGCATATCCGCCTGGGCCTTGCGGTATTCCGCATAGAGGGACTTTTTCTTTTCAGAGAGCTCCCGGTGCTGCTTTTTCAGCGTGTCCATTTTGGGGAGCTTTGCCCCGCCCAAAAGCTCACTCATAGCCGTCTTTGCCGCCCGGTAGTCTGCCAGCTCCGCCTCATGCTGGGACAGATATTTTCTGCTATACCGGGCCGCCTTGTAGCCGTCAAACACAGGCCGCGTCTTTGCATACTGCACCACCGCGCCCATGAGCTCGGAGGTTTTGGAAAGGGCGGCCTCCGTGTCCCGCAGCTCCCCGGCCAGCTTGTGAGCCAGATCCACCGCCGCCTCGGTGCTTGTCGCAAGAGCCTCGTAATCGGAAAGCCCATGCTCCCGGAGATACAGGAGCGCGGCGGCCATCTGCTTTATGTTATAGACTTTGGCCCACCGCTCATAGGCCGGGCCCTTGCCCTGGGCCATGCGCTCTTGAATGTCGATGATCAGATTGACGCGCCGGGCCGGGGCAGGGCTGTCCTGGGGAAGCTCCGGGATGGGCCGCTCCCCGGCAATCACCGCCCGGATGTCATCGGGATCGAAACCGGGGCCCAGGGTGGATGCCCGCAGGCGGGTGTACTTATCCTGCCCAGGGGCCAGAAACGAGATCGCGCCGCCCCGCCCATGCTTCACTTGAAAGCCGGACTCCTCCATGAGCCGCAGAAACGCCGGGAAGTCGGCGGGCTTTTGCTCCAGAGCCGCCACGATCCCCAGCCGCACCCGCTGCTGGGCCGAGGGGGGCTTTTCCCCGATCCATTGTCCATAATGGAGAAAGCGGCCCTTGCTGTGCTGCTTCGGATTTTGAATAACAGACAGCTCGTGCTCAATGCACACCCGGTCAGAGAGCCGCCGCACCGCAAAGCTGGAGCCGATGAAGTTATGGAATTTTCGGGAACAATCCTGGGCGGTGGAGTTGTAATAAATGTGATTGTGAATGTGGCCCTTGTCAATGTGGGTGCAGACGAAGAACTGATACTTGCCCTTTGTCCAGCGCATGGCCGTTTCATAGCCGATTTTGTTTGCCTCCTCCGGCGTGACCTCGCCGGGCGGGAACGCCTGCCGGATCTGAAAGAACAGGGCCCCGCGCTCCACGGCCCGGCCCGTTTCCGCCTGGTACTGGCTTTTCAGCAGCAGGAACTCAGCGGGGGCGGATGCAGGATCACAGAGATAGGCAGACACAGCCCCCAGCTTTTTCGGATTGAGCCCATAGGCAAACCGCTCCTCCATTGTCTGGATGGCCGTTTTCCCAGCCGCTACCTTGTAGGGCCGGATATAGGTTGTAGCGATAGCCGCGCCTCCTTTCTGAAAAAAGGCGGCGGCTGGAGCACAGCCGCCGCAAAGGACTTCGGGACAAATTGTCCCAAAGCGTTATCCCGCAATAAAGGTCTTTAACGAGTAGGTAAGATCATCCAGCTTGCAGACCAGCCATTCGGCTGCGGCGGGCAGCCCGAAAGGGGAAAGCAGAAAAGCAAGCACCAGCCCGGTGATCCCCCATTGTGGATTGCTCTGAATGAACAGCTCGAACAGGCCGCACACTGCAAGGATAAAGGACAGGATGCCAAGCACCCAGGACGCGAGGGAAACGCTGAAATTGAGGACTGCGACAATCAGTGTAAGAGCCAGCACAGCAGGAGCCGCGATGATTTTCAGAATGATCCGCATAGCTTGATACCTCCTTATTTTTGTTGACGGTTTACCCCTATATAATCATTATACCTCTGTCCCGGAGGGACAACAAGGATGCCTCCGGCTTTCAGCACCTCGGGACAAAGTGTCCCGAAGTAGTGAAAGCCGGGGAACGGCAAAACCGCTCCCCGGCAGGACTAACGCTCCACAATAGCAGACAGCTTTTTCAAAAGATCGGACAATGGCCCCCACAGCTTTTCATAGTCCCGTTGCAGAGACTTAATTTCCTCGGGATAGATCCCGCCGTAGGTGTTGGCCTGGATTGCCACTTGATTGAGATTGTTTGAGCACCGCCGCTGGAGCGACACCAGCTCCCGGACGGGCGAAAGGTCAACATGGAGCACATACCCATTCAGCGCCATTTTCCGCATATAGGCCCCCATGTTTCGGATGCCCGCCTCGGCCATCCGTTCCCGGATCAGCGCCTGCTCCTCCTCCGACACCATCACATGGAGATGGATCGGGCGGCGGCGTTTCTTTGTCATCGTTCCTCCCGTTCCAGACTGCGGCTGGCCCGGGGCGGCTCTTTTACCTTGTCTAACGGCTTTTCCCGCTCCCGGGGGCTTGCGGGGATCGGGGCATGAAATTCCCGGTAAAGCCGCATGGCCTCCTGGTCGGTAAGTTCCTGTTTGCGTGTTTTTTCCATGCTCGGCACCTCCTTAAAAAGCGGGCACTTCGGGACAAATTGTCCCAAAGTCCCACAGCTTAAATGTTGACAGCATCCGGGCCGAAACAGGGCAGGCCATACTCTGATACGGCCTGCCCCAAAACAGGCCCCGGAAAGCCTTGATACAAGCGGGTTTTAAGGGGCCTAATTATCAACACCCCAGCCCCGCTTTTTCCGCATATATTCCCTCTGCTGGCGGCGGTGGGCTTTCTTTGCACAGGCCGCCGAGCAGTACGCCTGCCGCCGATCCGGGGAAACGGGCCTTCCGCAGACCGGGCAGACCTTAAAATCCGGCCTGGGCCCCTCGGTCAAGAGGGCCGCCTCCAGCGCCGGATCAAGGGGCA